>JAEEGJ010002252.1_pt1 | contig 115327 bp, 101 predicted proteins | sample 8958761 | NCBI WGS metagenome assembly JAEEGJ01 (sample SAMN16246546, study PRJNA631951) | gut metagenome | biome: gut microbiome; feature: rumen; material: RS-attached | host: Bos | place: Iran: Karaj | collected 2018-10 | reverse complement strand
GAAGAAATCGGCTATATGAACATAGGCGATTATGCAGAATTCATGAAGGCTCCACACCGTATGGACTTAATGGTAAGCGCCATGGAAAAGTGCGGTAAGTGGAACTGTAACCAGTGTTGCGTACATTGCTATGCGGCAGGCCAGACCAATTCTTCTGAAGAAGAACTTGATACGGATACCTGGCTTAAGATACTTGATAAGTTAAGAAAAATCGGCGTGACTCAGGTTACATTTACAGGCGGTGAGCCTACCATGAGAGATGATTTGTTTACCTTGATTTCTCATGCGAAGTGGTTTGTATCCCGCCTTAACACAAACGGAATCAGACTTACAAAAGAGTATTGTGAAAACTTAAGAAAGAGCGAGCTTGACAGTTTGCAGATTACTTTCTATTCAGATGATCCTGAAATTCACAATAAGTTAGTGGGTGCCCCTAAATACGAAGATACCGTTAACGGCATCAAAAACGCCTTGGAGGCAGGCTTAAATGTAAGCATTAATACGCCTCTTTGTACTCTTAATAAAGACTACGTTAAGACTCTTGAGTTTTTACACGGCCTCGGTGTTTCTTATGTTACATGTTCAGGCCTTATTACAACAGGTAATGCTTTATCGGAAAAATCTGAATCACTTCAGTTATCAACCAAAGAAATCAAGCAGATTTTAGCCGATGCAAGTGATTATGCTTATGCTAACGACATGGAAATAAGCTTCACATCCCCCGGCTGGATAGAAGAAGAGTTCTTTGAAGCCCACGCTTTATCAACTCCTAACTGCGGAGCTTGCTTAAGCAATATGGCCCTTACTCCCGGCGGAAATGTTGTTCCTTGTCAAAGCTGGCTTTCTTCAGATGTGCTTGGCAATTTCTTAAATGATGATTGGGATACAATCTGGAACAGCGATACATGCAAAAAGAGACGTGACTATTCAAGCCTAATGCTTGGAAGATGTCCTTTAAGGAGGGAAAAGAAATGATTAAAAGATTAAAGTATTTCTTTGCCCTGCTTGTTTTGGTGTTTTCACTTATACCTGCAAGTAAGTCTTATGCAAAGCCTTTAGATGAAATATTGGATTATGAAATTACAATTTCAGTAAACGAAGATGCCACACTTGAAATGCTTTATCACATCAAGTGGAAGGTTCTTGATTCGGATTCCGAAGGGCCTCTTACATGGGCAAAGGTTGGTATTCCAAACAGTAACAACATTTTTATCGATCCTGTATCTGATAACATTAATGAAACCAGATTGCTGACAGAGAATAACGGAGCCTATGCCGGTATTTATTTTAATCAAAAATACTATGCAGGGGATGTTTGTGATTTTGAATTCCGTTTAACCCAGGATTACATGTATGAAATGAACATCCTTAAAGAGGGAGAGACAGTTTATTACTTTATTCCCGGATGGTTTGACGATATAGCGGTTGATAACATTACCGTTAAATGGAATACAGATAAGGTTCTTTCTCACAGTCACGGAGCCACTCAGGAAGGAGATTTCCTTGTATGGAACACTTCCTTAGCCCCGGGCGAAAAAATGGAAGAAATAAGTGTGACTTACAACACATCCGATTTTGCTTTCAGCGAAGAAAAGACCCGTGACTTTGCGGATGATAGTGGTTATGGCAATTCGTATTACTCTGATAACAGCAGCGATGGTGACGATATCGGCGAGACTATTTACGGATTTGCAGGCCTTGCCTTTATTATTTTCATGTTTGTTAAATTCGCTAAGTTATTAAATTATACTTCAAAAAGCGGCTTTAAATCAGGAGAAACCGAGACTAAAAGGGTGGTTAAGCGTACCCTTATAAAGTATTATCCAACATGTCCCGGGTGCGGAGCGGTGCGCCCTGAAAACAGTGAAAAGTGTGAATACTGCGGAAGAAGCTTTATTGAAAGCGAAGAAGTAATAGAAGAAAAGGAAATAAAAGAACCTCAGAAATACAATAAAGAAGGTGTTTATCATTACGGCGATTCACCAAACACCTACGTACGAGTTCATGTAACCCACGTAAGTGTGCCTCGCCCCAGACCTTCATGTGCTCATTCATCCTGCGCACACTCATCCTGCGCCTGCGCTCATTCCTGTGCTTGCGCCTGTGCATGTGCCTGCGCCGGTGGCGGAAGAGCAGGTTGCTCCACCAAGGATTTTTACAACACCAACCTTAAGCTTTCACAGCTTTTAAGAAAGAAGAAAAATAAGTAAAAACAACCTTGACTTATTATTTTTACTATGGTAATATCATTTTCGTGCCTGAGATGGCACGAAAATAGATGTACGTGTAGCTCAGCTGGATAGAGCGTCTGGCTACGGACCAGAAGGTCGAGGGTTCGAATCCTTTCACGTACGGTTGAATATAAAAATACCTCAGGATTTTCCTGAGGTATTTTTGTATTCAAGCGAAGTGTCGATTCGAACCCTAAGGGTTCGGTCTCCGCTTCGCTCCGGTCCGCGCTAAACGCGTGCCACCGGCACGCAGCGCCCTTTCACGTACGGGTTCAAAACAAGATACACTATTTAACACACAAATTCATCTCTGATAATGATATAATGTTTCTATATTCTATATAATGAAAAACGGGGTGAATTATGAAGGAAATTAAGGGTGAAGCGAAGTTTACGTTTATGGAGGCAACCAGCGTAATTGTGGGCCACGGAGTGGGCTCAGGGATACTGGCGGTGCCATTTTTGGCAAGCAGAAATTCATGGAGAGACATAATAATAGTGCTTGCCGTTTGTTATGCGATTAATTTACTGATGCACTTAATGATTGCGGAGCTAAGCTACAATAACAACGGGCTTCAATTTATAAAGTGTATTGAAGCGGAACTTTTTAAAGGAACCGTAAAGAAAGTAATTACTTGGATTGCTTTTGGATTCCTTGGTTTATCGGTTATATCGAATGTAGTCGGATTCATAACAGGTGGAGGAGCGGTTCTTACAACATGGCTTAACATTCCTCCCATTGTAGCAATGCTTATATATTATGTTGTGACGGCTTTTGTGGTGCTTTTTGGCATGAAATTGGTTGGAGTATGCGAAAAGATTTCCGTATTTGCCATGGGCGCCGTTATGGCAATATTACTCATAGCTACTTTAATTAATGAACATACAGGATTTGCCAATACCTTTGTGGCATCCTCGAATATTGTTGCTCTTTACAGTACCGTGGCATTTTCTTTGTCCGCTGTAATGAGCGTTCCCCAGGTTGTAAAAGGCTTAGAGGGAGATGTAAAAAAGATAAAGGCTTCAATTGTGTGCGGGACAGGCTTTAACTTATGCCTCATTCTTTTAATTACATTCATGACCTTGTTTGCCTGCGGAAGCAATGTAACGGGTAACGGAGCCTTAGTTGATTTATCAGCTAAACTTGGCGGTTGGGTGGCTATTGTAGGTTACATCTTTTCACTTCTTGCACTATCCACTTCATTTTGGGCAAACACTCTTAATTTAAGAGATATAATAAATGAGCAAACAGGCTTTGGCACAAAGAAGAGCTACTTGGTTTCTTCCTTACCTTGCCTTATAATTGCACTGTTTGGCTTAGCCGATTTTGTTGGCTTTACAAGAATTGCGGGAGTCATCCAGGTGCTTACGGGAATCGGAATAATCTGTGCTTACCACAATTCAAGAAAGAGAAGCGGGGAGGCCGTTATCTGCGGTAAGTTTGGTAGCTTACCCTTCCAGATACTGGTGTGTGTAAGCTCGGTTCTTGCAACGCTTGGAGCACTTGCAAAAGTAATGTAGGAAGCCTAAGAAAAATAAGAAAATATTTGAAAAGAGCCGTGAGAGTAACTCACGGCTTATTTTTGTGCAAAAAAAGTTTCCAATAATTTAGTGAAAAAGCCTAAAAAACCGATTACCGCTAAACAACTGGTTTTTAGAAAACTGAAAATAAAAAAGTAGTTTCCTTTTTTATTATTTGTTTATATAATGTTTATATAATTATTATTAGGCGCGTGTGCGCAAGAGAAGTTAGATTAGGAGGACACAGTGGATAAAGTTAAAGTTATCGAGATAAAAAGAAGTGTCTATGAAAGTAACGACAGAGAAGCCGATAAGCTTAGGTCGGAGCTTAAAGAAAAAGGCATCTTTCTTTTAAACTTGATGTCTTCACCCGGAAGCGGAAAGACAACCACACTTAAGCAGACTATCAACAAAATGAAGGATGAATTTACAATCGGTGTAATGGAGGCGGACATCGACTCGGATGTAGATGCCATTACCATTGCCAAAGAAACCGGTGTTAAATCCATTCAGCTTCACACAGGCGGTATGTGCCACCTTGATGCAGGCATGACAAGACAGGGACTTGATGAGCTTATCGATTCAAAAATCGATTTTGCAATCTTAGAAAATGTCGGAAACCTTGTTTGCCCCGCAGAGTTTGATACGGGTGCCACAAAGAACGCAATGATTTTATCGGTTCCCGAAGGACACGATAAACCGCTTAAGTATCCTCTCATGTTTTCTATTTGTGATGTGGTGCTTATTAATAAGATTGATGTAATGCCTTATTTTGATTTTGATATGGATGAATGTATAAAGAACATTAAGTATCGAAATCCCAAGGCAGAAGTAATTCCTATCTGTGCAAAGACCGGCGAAGGAATCGATAAATTCGCCGCATGGCTTAAAGAACAGATTAAGGCAAATATTTAGGAGGTATTATGGCAGGAACAAATCCCAATTATCCTTTAAGACCGGATTATGTAGATGTAAGCGAACCCATAAAGGAAAACATTGCGAAGCTTGGCGCACTTATTACAGACAGAATTCCCATTAAGTTAAAGCTTGCCAAGGTTACAAAAGACGACCCCGAATACTGGGCAGTCAGAGTCCTTTGTTACGATGACGATGAGCTGGCAAAATTTGTTATCGATAACTTTAAGGCAATAAGAAAACCCAAGACCTTTGAAGATTTAAAGAAATCATCAGGCCTTCCCGACGATGAATTAAACAAAATCCTTGATAAGATTTCTTATTCCGGACTTGTTGAATACAACTGGGAAAACGAAAAGCACGAAAAGCAGTGGGTGCTTCCCATGTTCGTGCCCGGTTCAGGTGAGTTTTCAAACATGAACTTAAAGCTCATTGACGAGCATCCCGAACTTGGTATGTTCTTTGAACATATGACACGTCTCCCCCTTGAAAAGGTTACCCCTATGGTGCCCCCCGGAGGCGCAGGAATCGGTATGCACGTTATCCCCGTTCAAAAAGAAGTGGATATGTGCAATGAGTCTATTTCAATAGAAAAGATTTCTTACTGGCTTGATAAATATGAAGGAAAGTACGCAGCATCTCCCTGCTCATGCAGAAGATCTCGTATGACCTATGATGAAGGCTGTGCCGATGATTTCCACGATTGGTGTATCGCTGTTGGCGATATGGCAGATTACGTTGTGGAGACACAAAAGGGCGGCCACTATATCACCAAAGAAGAAGCTCTTGAAATATTTAAAAAGGGTGAAGAAAACGGCTTTGTTCACCAGATTACAAACATAGACGGAGAAGATAAGATTTTCGCTATTTGTAACTGTAACGTAAACGTGTGCTACGCCCTTAGAACTTCACAGCTCTTTAACACTCCCAACATGTCTGCATCCGCATACAGAGCACACGTTGAAAAAGAAAAATGTGTGGCCTGCGGAAGATGCGTTGAAGTATGTCCCGCAGGAGCACTTTCTTTGGGACAGAAGTTATGTAAGAAAGACGGCACACAGGTTAAATATCCTAAGCACCTTCTTCCTTCAGACAAGCCTTGGAGCGAAAAGGACTGGGACTGGGATTACAGAGACAATAACCGTAAAGAAACCCATGAATCGGGAACCGCTCCCTGTAAGACAGCTTGCCCTGCCCACATTGCGGTTCAGGGTTACTTAAAGCTTGCTTCTCAGGGTAAGTACACAGAAGCCCTTGCTTTAATTAAAAAGAACAATCCTTTACCCGCAGTTTGCGGTCATATTTGTAACCGTCGTTGTGAAAACGCCTGCACAAGAGGCACCATCGATGAAGCGGTTGCAATCGATGAAGTAAAGAAATTCATCGCCATGAAGGATATGGACGAAAGCACAAGATACATCCCTAAGAAGGTTATTCCCAAAGTACAGGGTGAATTTGAAGAAAAGATTGCCATTATTGGTGCGGGCCCCGCAGGTCTTTCCTGTGCTTACTATTTGGCAGAGAGAGGATACAGACCCACAATCTTTGAAAAGAACGCCCGTCCCGGCGGAATGCTTACTTACGGTATTCCTTCATATAAGCTTGAAAAAGACGTTATTGATGCTGAAATTGAAATCATGCGCATTATGGGCGTTGAAATTAAGTGTAATGTTGAAGTCGGTAAAGACGTAACAATCGAAGAATTAAGAAAGCAGGGATACAAGGCTTTCTACATCGCTATCGGATGTCAGGGCGGACGTAAAGTCGGCGTTCCCGGAGAAGATGCTAAGGGCGTTGTGACTGCAGTTGATTTCTTAAGAGAAATAAACGGAACCGAAAAGTACGACATTAAGGGTGACGTAGTGGTTATCGGCGGCGGTAACGTTGCTATCGACTGCTCACGTGACGCTGTAAGAGTGGGCGCTCCCGTTGTCACTCAGGTTTCTTTGGAAACAAGAGACATTATGCCTGCAGCGGTAGAAGAAATAGAAGAAGCCGAAGAAGACGGTGTTGTATTTAAAGGCGGCTGGGGACCTAAGGAAATCCACGTTGATGAAGCCGGAAACGTTTGCGGCATCACATTTAAGAAGTGCACAAGCGTAAAGGATGCAGACGGAAGATTTAACCCTCAGTACGATGAAGCAGACACCATGACCATCGATTGTAAGCACGTTGTACTTGCGGTTGGTCAGTCAATCGTTTGGGGCGACTTACTTAAGGGCACAAAGGTTGAACTTGGAAGAGGAAACGGCGCTGTAGCAGATCCTAAGACCTATCAGACAGGTGAACCCGATATCTTTGCGGGCGGTGACGTTTACACCGGTCCTAAGTTTGTTATTGATGCAATTGCCGCAGGTAAAGAAGCCGCAACATCAATTCACAGATTTGTTCAGCCTCACGCTTCACTTACAATCGGAAGAAACCAAAACTACTATGTTGAGCTTAACAAAGACGATATCAGTGTTGAATCTTACGATAACTCAAAGAGACAGATTCCCGGACATAAAGAGGGCGCTGATAAGAAGTCATTTAGAGACAATAAGCTTGTGTTTACAGAAGAACAGGTTAAGAAAGAAACCGCTCGTTGCTTAGGATGCGGTGCTACGGTTGTGGACCAAAACCAGTGCGTAGGATGCGGACTTTGCACCACACGATGTGAATTTGATGCAATTCATTTGCTTCGTGACGTTCCTGAAGCTTCAACCATGCGTAAGAGCGAAGACAAGCTTAAATACATTCTTCCCAACGGATTAAAGCAGGCAATCAAAGTGCGCATTAATCCTAAAAAGGAAGAGGATTGGGAATAATCGATGCATGAACTTGGCGTAGTTTTCCACATAATCGATGATGTAACCGATGTGGGAAAAGAAAACAACCTTTCAAATATTGAGTCAGTGACGCTTCAACTTGGCACGGTTTCAACCGTAATCCCCGAATATCTTACGGATTGTTGGAAGTGGGCCGTGAAGCGGACTGAACTTTTAAAAGAGGCAAAGCTCATAATTGAGCCTATTGAAGCAATTTCTCATTGTGAAGACTGCTTGACGGATTTTGACACCATTAAATACGGCAAAACCTGCCCCAATTGCGGAAGTGAGCATACTTATCTTTTGCAGGGAAACGAATTCATGATTAAAGAAATTGCGGGAAGTTAGATTAAAAGCCGTAAGGCTTTAAAAAATAATTTTATCCCTTAAGGGAAAAGAGGAGGAAAGATTATGTTATTCCAACTTTACGGGGATCAGGCAATGATGCAGATCCTTGGATGGGTTTTGGTTTTTGCGGGATTAATCGTTATGAACGAAATCGGCCGTAGGACCAAAGTCGGCGGTGTATGCGTATTTATCGTAGTTCCGCTTATTCTTACAGTTTATTTTATCGTTGAAACCCTTGGCGCTAAAAGCGGTGCCGCATGGGCAGTTAACAACCAGACGGTTCTTTACATGAACGGATGGTTCCATTACGCAAAGCTCTATGCAGCAGACATAGGATGCGTAGGTTTCATGATGATTAAGTACGGATGGGGAATCGGTAAGAAAGAATGGTTTAAACCCTGGCCTTTCGTTATCGTAGCCATCAACATTTTAATTGCGGTAGGATCAGATATCGAATCTGCCATTAACGGATTTAATGCAGGCGGCATGGCAGGTGGCTGGTGGTTCTCATCAGAAAACGTATGGCTTTACGGCGGCTGGTGGAACATCTTAAATGCTTTGGCCGGTGTACTAAACATCCTTTGTATGACAGGCTGGTGGGGAATCTACTCTTCAAAGAAGAAAGACGACATGCTTTGGCCCGATATGACATTCTGGTTTATCATCGCTTACGATGTATGGAACTTTGAATACACATATTGTAACCTTCCCACCCATACATGGTATTGCGGTGTGGCTTTGCTTTTGGCTCCCACATTTGCAAACGCTTTCTGGAACAAGGGCGGTTGGATTCAAAACCGTGCAAACACACTTGCAATCTGGTGTATGTTTGCCCAGGTTTTCCCGCTTTTCCAGATTACAACACCTTTTTCAACACTCCCTTCACTTTACAAAGGAGCAGTGGAAAATGGAATTACAGCTTTAGATATGACAAAGATTACTTCAGCTTCAGAGCTTGCTTCTAGGGGAATCACAGCAGATCCCACAGCTCAGGGCGTCGTTGCAATACTTGCAGTGGCAGTTAACGTTATCTGCCTTGGCGTAATCTTTAAGCGTGCAAAAGCTCTTCACAAAAATCCTTATAAGAATGAAATCTTTGTAGGAACAAAAGACTTCGAAGAAGCAATGGCACGTAGATAATATGTACTTAAGAGGGTCGAAAAATCGGCCCTCTTTTTTCTTTTTTCAGTTAATTCTATGTAATTTCCCATGTGTTAATATCGTTTGTATAAGTAACCTAGTGTTTATTATTTAAGCAGGAGGCCCGTACGTATGAAAAAGCGTAGCACCCCTTTATCCAGAACATTTATAAGCGCAAGCTTAGTGTTTGCACTTATTCTTAGCTTAGCTTCGGTATTGATTTTCCATTTTCTCGGACAGGAATCATTACAGGATTTAGGAAGCTTAATAGCTAAGTACACCATTATTCAAATTATTGCAACAATTGCCCTTAGCGTATGTTTTATATGTTTCTTTACAGGATGCATAAAGAAACAGGAAGGCGCAGGAAATGCATCTGAAGCAGGAGCTTCAAACATAAGAGATGAGCTTACCGGCATTAGAAACAAGATGGGCTTTGCCGAAGAAATTAAGAGAATAGAAGAAAGAATAAAAGAGGGGGACACTCAGGTGGGCCTTGCTCTTTGCGACCTTAATTTCTTAGATACCATAAACGAAAAATACGGTAAAGACAAAGGCGATATTGCAATTAAAGATTTGAGTCGTTTAATCTGTGTCACATTCGAACATTCTCCGGTATTTAGAATCATAGGCGGAGAGTTTGCCATTGTATTAAAAGGTCAGGATTTTCACAACTATGACGTACTTGCAGATACCTTAATCGATGAAATGCAGGATGCTTTCTTTGACGACAGATTGGAGCCTTGGGAGAGAATCTCCGCAGCAATAGCGGCGGTAGCATACGATCCAAACAAGCATCACGACTTTGATTTAGTCTTTAAAGAAGCCGAAGAAAAGATGTTTGAAAAGAAAAGATCAATGAAGGGGATTGAAGAATAAATTACCGGGGAGATTGTCTCCCCGGATTTATTATGTTTTCTTTTCGTGATATACTTTTAGTAAATATACGTGTAATAAAAGTTGGGGATATATGGAAAAGCATGGGAAAGCAAAGCTACTGATATTTTCTGTATCGGTGCTGATTCTTTTAATAATTATATATTCCGGTTTTAGTGGTAAAAAATCTGAATCCGAAGGGCCCACAGCCGCAAGCATAGTTAGAGAATGCGCGGAGAAGATAGGGACTTTTACTGAGGATGTCTATAAAACTTTAAAATCCAAAATTGAAATTAAAATCGAAGAAAGAAGACTAAAGAAAGAGCAGGAAAGGCTTGAAAAACTTAAGGCTGAAGAAGAAACTCTTTCTGAAAACGAAATAAAAGAAGCGGAAGAAATCATTTTAGAAGAACCTCTGCAAAAAGAAGACTTTATTGTTGAAAATTCTTACCCTTCTCCCTTTGAATTAAACCTTCCAAACGGCATGGATGTGCCCACAAAGATAGGTAAAAGTGAGTTCAGACGTACAAAGGAATTTGTTTATGCCGCAAACGAGGCAGGGCTTTATGAGTCCCCTTCCTTTGAAGGAGGGCCTGTAAGAAAGGCCATGCTTTGGGAGGCATTTTTAAGAATAGGAATTTCAAACGATTGCTGCTATCAGCTTGTAAGCGAAGACGGCACTCTTCTTTATGCGGACGGAAAAAACTTTAAGCGATTCAGAGAAGATATGGAACTTACGGAAGAAATTACCTTGGAAAAAGAAAGGGTAGTTTTGGACGTATCGTATATTAGTCAGTATCCAAGCCTTCCAAACGGCTGTGAAATCACGTCCTTGGCTACAGTCTTAAATTACCTTGGCTTTGATGTTACAAAGGAAGTTTTATCAGACAGGTTTCTTCCTAAGGCGCCTGTAGGTGAAGCAAACTTCTACGAAGAATTTGTGGGAGATCCAAAGGAAAAGGATGCTTACGGATGCTACGCTCAGGCCATAGTTTTGGCGGCAAATTCCTATTTTAAAACCATGGGAAGCGACCTAAGAGCCTTTAACTACACGGGAAGCGCCTTTCAGGACATGCTTTTAAAGGTAAAAGAAGGTAAGCCCGTTATCGTGTGGGCCACATCCAACATGAATCAAGACCCCGGATACACCACAGAATGGATTGTAAACGGCGAATACATCATATGGAAAGCCAATATGCATTGTATGGTGCTTATCGGGTATGATACGGAAAAAGAAACCGTTATCGTCTCGGATCCTATGGTTGGAATAAAAGAATATGAGATGGAAACTTTTATAAAAAGATATAAGCAGTTTTATTCCCAGGCGGTGGTTTTGGAGTAATGGGGGCTTGTGACGGGATTAGGGCCTTAATTACTCGCTTTATGGGGGCTTTTATGGTATAATCATTAATAACGTGTGTATTTGGAGGGAATAATGGTCTGGAATATTCAATTTCAGTTTGCGGGATTAATAATGGCACTTGTTGTGCTTGCAATGACGCTAAGCCAGAAACGCCTTAATTTTGCGGCGGAAAAAGCTTTTACCAAACTGTTGATAGGCGTAATAATGTGCGTCATATTTGATATTTCTTCTGTCTTTGCCATCAACTACAGAGGCTACATCGGAGATACCGCCTGCTTTATAGTCTGCAAGGTTTATCTTTGCTCCATAGTTGCCGTGGCTTTTCTTTCCGCACGTTTTGCTGTTGCAGAGATTCGCCATGTCTTTAAAAAGTTCTGGGTGGACATCACCATAGTTCCGTTGGTAATCGAAGGCATCATTTTATGCATTTTCCCTGTTAAAATTCACCTTGAAGAAAACGAGCTTTATACTTACGGAGTTCCCGTATATTTCACATACTTTTTCTGTGCTCTCTACATTGCGGCAACCTTTATCATGGTGCTTATTTTAAGAGAGAGAATCAATATTAAAAGAAGATTTGCCATCTATTTTTGGATGGTTTCATGGACTGTGGTTGCCACAATTCAGTTTTTAAACAACCAGATTCTTTTGGTAGGCTACGCTATGTGCTTAGCCTGCATGTACATGTATTGTAAGCTTGAAAATCCCGAATATCACATAGACTTTGCCACCAACGTCTTTAACCGCAAAGGTTTCAGAATGATAATGAGTGAAAACATAAAGAAACACGAAGATAAAGCAGTGGTTTCTTTTGCAATCGGAGACATAAACATGGTTAACGAAATCTTCGGAAGCCATGCGGTGGAAAGCATAATTTGTGCGATTTCTGAATTTGCAGACGGAATTCCCGATTCCACACTTTTTAGAATCGAAGACAATCTGTTTTGTATATCAATTGATAATCCAAGCGAAACGGAGAAGGCCTTAGAGCAGATTATTAAGCGCTTTGAGCTTCCCTGGACCGTAGGAGGCGCATCAATTGAAATTCCTGTATATTTATCCTATGCAGAAAGCATTCTTTCTTTTAAGGATGTGGACGAACTTGAAGAAGTTATCCATTTCTTTGCGCAGGAGAGTAAAAAGCTTTCTCCCGGAGATGTGCTTTGCGTAGATGAAGATGAGCTTAAAGCTCGTCAAAAGAACCTTGAAATGCAGCACGCACTTGAGTGGGCTTTTCATAATGATTCCGTGGAAGTTTTCTATCAGCCGATTTATAATATTGCGGAAGGTCGTTTTTCTGCAATTGAGGCACTGGCCAGAATCAGAGATGAGAACGGAAATGTTATTTTGCCAAATGACTTTATCGGATTTTCCGAAAAGAACGGCATGATTTTAAAGCTTGGCGAAGTAATGTTTAGAAAGGTCTGCGAGTTTATTCAAAGAAACCGCATCGAAGAATACGGAATAGACTACGTGGAAGTTAACCTTTCCGTTGTTCAGTGTATGCAGGAAGACATTGCAAGAACCCTTAAAAACATTATGGGAGAGTATCAGATACCTCCTCACAAGATTAATTTTGAAATCACCGAAACTGCGGCGGTTAACTCAAGAAGATTAATGGAAAGAGCCATGAATGAGCTTATTACTTACGGAAGTTCATTCTCTTTGGACGATTACGGCTCAGGCTATTCAAATCTTGCCTACGTTGTTAAGTTACCGCTTAAGATGATTAAAATCGACAAAGTTTTAACCGACACCTACTTTACATCCGACAAGGTTAAAACGGCGACGGAATATACTATTGAGATGATCCACAAACTCGGTATGAAAGTAGTTGTGGAAGGGGTGGAGACCGAAGAAGAATACTTGGCTTTTAAGAAGCTTGGTGTTGAATTCATTCAGGGTTATTACTTCTCTAAACCATTACCTAAGGACCGAGTACTAAACTATATTCAGGAGTGGTTATAAAGATATGAATTTTCAATGTAAAAACTGCGGGGGTAATATGGTTTTCTCACCTAAGATGCAGAAAATGTATTGCCCCTACTGCGATGGTACAGACTGTGAAGAAAAGCGTGGCGACGCTTCCGTTACAGTCTGTTATTCATGTGGCGGAGAAATAAACGCAGATGAAGTAACAAGCGCCACAAAGTGCCCTTATTGCGGCAATTACCTTATTTTGGACCCAAGAGTTGAAGGCGAATACGAGCCAAAGGAAATTCTTCCTTTTAAGCTTTCAAAGGAAGAAGCTGTTTCGGCAATGGAAAAGGAGTTTAAGAAAAGAATCTTTACTCCAAATTCTTTCCTTAGCGAAAAGACTTTGGAAAACCTTGAGGGTATGTATGTCCCCTTCTTTTTGTATGACTTTAAATCAGATGCTGACTACACTGCGGAAGGCACAAAGACAAGACATTGGAGAAGCGGAAATTACAGATATACAGAGACTTCTTACTATGAAATTATAAGAAAACTGGATGTAGACTTTAAAAAGATTCCTGCCGATGCTTCAGTAAAAGCTCCCGATTCCGTAATGGATTTAATGGAGCCTTATGATTACAACGCAAATGTTTCTTTTGACCCTAAATACATGTCAGGGTTTAACGGAGAAGTATACAATGCTCCCGCGGGAGAGTTTATAGAAAGAGCAAAGCAAAAGGCAATTAAGAGCGTTAATACACTGATTAACGACTCTGTTTCGGGATACAACACCGTTACAAAGGTAAGCAGTAACGTTTCTTTAGACAATGATAATACTGAGTATGCTCTGTTTCCTGTGTGGGTGTATAAGTACTCCTGGGCAGGAAAAGAGTATGTTTTCCATGTAAACGGACAAACGGGAAAAGTGGTTGGCACCACACCGGTTTCTTTACTTAAAGTAATTATATACGGCATCACAAAAGCAGGCCTCACCTGGGCTTTGGTTGAAATGATTTCCAGATTATTCGGAGGGCTTGTATCGTGAACAAAAGAGTAATAACACAGTTTATTAAAAGTAATATTGTACTTGCCGTTATAGTGCTTATAGTATTTGGCTATTATATGTATAAAAAGCCAAGCATTCCGAGAAAGACCGATGAAGTTTTGACATATGTAAGCGGAAATACCGAGAGAGTATACGGCGATAAAAGAGTCTTTGACTATGCGGATGAATTAACCGATAAAGAAGAAGCGGATTTAGAGTCATACATCCATGAAGTGGAACAGGAAATCGGAAATGATATTGTTATTGTTACTTTAAATGAATCCTTAAAAGAGTACGCTGAGGATTATTGTAAAAGATATAACATGGAAATGGTTTCTCCCGATAAATACGTAATGCTTTATGCGGATGAATTCTGGGAAGTAAACAAATTTGGATTTGATCAGCCTCAGATTTTGGATGGCACTCAAGAAACAGGCGATGGCGTAATTTTGGTAGATAACTTATTCAGAGAGCCTGAAACCGGAAGAATTTATACCTGGATGGGCACAACGGGAGTGGCAGAAAAAAGATATTCAAGCGATGAAATCGATCATGCCTTGGACGTTTTTTATGATAACCTTGATGAAGACTACAAGCATGGACTTATGACCTTTGTAACTCAGGTAAGATTCGATCTTGATACAGAAATAGTGGATTTGGCCTTTAAGCCCTTTGCAATTATAGTGGCAGGCTTTGTGCTTTTAATATTTGTCCTTACCCACTTAAAGTCAAAGAGCGGAAAAGTTACCACAAATGCAAACACCTATGTTTCTCCCGGTGGCGCAAACTTTGTGGTGCACGAAGACAGGTTCTTACGTAAATCCGTAAGTAAGGTTTACGATCCACCTTCATCAAGTTCATCCTCCGGCGGTGGCGGAGGACACCATACATCAGGCGGTGGCGGAAGCCACGGCGGCGGTGGTCACTCAAGATAAATAATAAAAATCTCTCCTTGAAAGACAGGAGAGATTTTTTATGCGCACAAATCCTCGGATAAATCCGAGGATTTTCCCGCAGTCGCCAAGGTCAAAATTGTGCAAGCACATTTTGACTTTGGCTCGTTGCGCACAAAAAAACTCATTTCGCATGACGGTACGAAATGAGTTCCTTTTTATAATCATCTATTAGCGATAAGTTTATGCCATCTTGTTTACAGCAACGTTCATACGGGATACTTTTCTGCTAACGGTGTTCTTGTGATATACACCCTTAGAGCAAGCCTTATCCATAAGAGAAGTAGCGTTAACTAAGCTTTCCTTAGCGGCTGCCTGATCCTTAGCGTCGATAGCTGCATAAACCTTTTTGATCGCTGTCTTAACCTCAGACTTGATGGCTTTGTTTCTGTCAGCCTTTGTCTGGTTTACTAAGATACGCTTCTTTGCAGATTTGATGTTAGCCAAGACTATACACCTCCATTTTTTATCATCTAAGTTAATAAACTAAGCAACATCAATCCGGACACGGACGATTCAATGTCGCACACTAAAATATAATAGTAGAAAGAATTCTTTGTGTCAATACAAAATTTAAAATATATTGAAAATATGTGGCCTTTCAGCCTTTCGAAGGCAATGTTTTTATGTTATACTAAATCGAAATTCATTTTTGTGAGGAAATAAATTTGGATCAGAAACACATTAGAAACTTTTGTATTATAGCACATATCGATCACGGTAAGTCAACTCTTGCCGATCGTATAATAGAGATGACGGGTCTTCTTACAAGCCGTGAAATGCAGGAACAGGTTCTTGATAACATGGACCTTGAAAGAGAACGCGGAATCACCATTAAGGCTCAGACCGTACGTACCGTTTATAAAGCAAAGAACGGAGAAGAGTACATTTTTAACCTTATAGATACTCCCGGTCACGTCGACTTTAACTATGAAGTATCAAGAGCACTTGCTGCCTGTGACGGAGCTATTTTGGTGGTAGATGCGGCTCAGGGTATTGAAGCTCAGACCTTGGCAAATGTTTATCTTGCCTTAGATCATGACTTGGATGTATTTCCTGTTATTAATAAAATCGACCTTCCAAGCGCAGATCCCGAAAAGGTTATTAATGAAATAGAAGATGTAATCGGAATCGAAGCTCAGGATGCTCCTTTAATTTCTGCAAAGAACGGAATCAACATAGACCAGGTTTTGGAAGCTATCGTTGAAAAGGTTCCCGCTCCTGAAGGAGATGCAAATGCACCGCTTCAGGCTTTGATTTTTGACTCTCTTTATGATTCCTACAAAGGTGTAATTGCCTTTGTTCGTATAAAGAACGGTACTGTTAAAAAAGGCGTTCCCATTAAGATGATGGCAACGGGCGCAACCGCTGAAGTAGTGGAAGTAGGCTACTTTGGAGCAGGCCAGTTTATTCCCTGCGAAGAGTTAAGCGCAGGTATGGTTGGATACATTACAGCTTCCATTAAAAACGTTCGTGATACGGCAGTGGGTGACACTATTACAGAGCTTAACAATCCTTGCACCGAGCCTCTTCCCGGATATAAGAAGGTTCAGTCAATGGTATACTGTGGCGTATATCCCGCAGACGGAGCTAAGTATCCCGATTTAAAAGATGCCCTTGAAAAGCTTCAATTAAATGATGCGTCTCTTTTCTATGAACCAGAAACCTCCATTGCTTTGGGCTTTGGCTTTAGATGCGGTTTCTTAGGCCTCCTTCATTTAGAGATTATTCAGGAAAGACTTGAGCGAGAATATAACTTAGACTTAGTTACCACCGCTCCAAGCGTTATTTATAAAGTTCATAAAACAAACGGCGAAGTGATAGAGCTTACCAATCCTTCGAATTTACCGGATCCTTCCGAAATTGACTATATGGAAGAGCCCATCGTAAATGCCGAAATAATGGTTTCAAAAGATTACGTAGGTTCCATTATGGAGCTTTGCCAGCAGCGTAGAGGCCGCTACGTAAGCATGGAATACATGGAAGCCACCCGTGCTCTTATAAAGTACGAGCTTCCCTTAAATGAAATCATTTACGATTTCTTTGACGCCTTAAAATCCCGCTCAAGAGGATATGCTTCTTTTGACTATGAATTAAAGGGATATGAGCAGTCTCAGATGGTTAAGCTTGATATTTTGATTAACCGAGAAGAAGTGGATGCCCTTTCATTCATCGTTCACAAAGATTCCGCATATGAGCGCGGACGTAGAATGTGTGAAAAGTTAAAGGATGAAATCCCGAGACACTTATTCGAAATTCCCATTCAGGCAGCCGTAGGCGGAAAAGTTATTGCAAGAGAAACCGTAAAGGCAATGCGTAAAGACGTGCTTGCAAAGTGTTACGGCGGTGATATTTCACGTAAAAAGAAACTGCTTGAAAAGCAAAAAGAAGGAAAGAAGAGAATGCGCCAGGTAGGTAATGTTGAAATACCTCAAAGCGCCTTCATGAGTGTGCTTAAGCTTGATGAAGAGTAAAGATTACACAGAAATTTATGTACATATTCCTTTTTGCGCAAGAAAGTGCGATTATTGTGACTTTGTGTCTTTCGCAGGATGCAAAGATAAATTTGATGCGTATTTTGCTGCGCTTAAAGACCAGATTGGAAAAACTTATGAGACTGTGGGTAAACTTCCCATAGTCTCTTGCTTTTTCGGAGGAGGCACTCCAAGTGTCCCTGATGCTTCATACATAACGGATATACTTGCCCTTTTAAAGAGTAAGTTTGAGTTTTTACCGGGTGCCGAAATAAGTATTGAAGTAAATCCAAACTCCGCAAATCTTTCTAAGCTAAGTGAATATAAAAAGGCAGGCTTTAACAGATTAAGCATCGGCCTTCAATCCGCAAACAACAATGAATTAAAGGCTTTATCAAGGCTTCATACCTTTGAAGAGTTTCTTTTAACCTTTAATAATGCAAAAAAGGCGGGCTTTGAAAACATAAACATAGATTTAATGAGTGCAATTCCGTTGCAGACCATTGATTCATACAAAGAAACCCTTAATAAGGTTTTGCTGCTTAAGCCCACCCATATAAGCTCCTACAGCCTCATCTTGGAGGAAGGAACGCCCTTTTATGAAAGGTATAAAGATGCCCCTCCCGTAGGCGAAGATGAAGACAGAGAAATGTACTATCTTACAAAGGAAATGCTTAAAAATGCGGGCTACAACCGATACGAAATATCTAACTATGCAAAAGAAGGATATGAGTGTAAGCATAACCTAGGATATTGGCGAAGAATTCCCTATTTGGGCTTTGGAATAGCTGCCGCATCTTTATATAAAAATACCCGTTTTCAGATGCATTCGGATTTAGACAGGTTTATAAATAAAGACTATTCAAGCGATACCATAATCTTAACTAAAAAAGACTCAATGGAAGAGTTTATGTTTTTAGGCTTAAGATGCACAGACGGGGTATCAAAAAAGGAATTCTTTCAAGAGTTTAATGAAGACATAAATGAATACTATAAAGATGAAATAAGTAAGCTTAAAAAGCAGGAGCTTTTAAAAGAAGAGGGTGACAGACTTTTCTTAACGGATAAAGGTTTGGACGTTGCAAATTATTGCATGAGCGAGTTTATAAAGTGATTATTGCTAAATAAACGAGTCACGATTATACTTAAATTAGATTGATTCATTGGGGGTATTCAATGCATTTCGTAAAGTCCGGAAATCTTAAAAACGGAATGAGACTTGCCAAGTGTTTGTTTGATAAAAAGGGCGCGATTGTTTTTGACAGAGACTATAAGTTAGACGATCGCTTAATGGAGTTTATCAACACAAACGGAATACTTGGTATATTTGTGTTGGATCCCACAGAACCCCTTCCCCCTCAAAGCGAAGACGACGTTGAATTTGAACGTACAAAGTATTTAAAAGCAAGAGATTTAGGGGAAGAAATCAAAGAAATAGTTGCTACCCATCGTTTGCACAAGCTTGATAAAATTGCAGACGATATTATCGAGCGATTCGGCACCAATCCGCGCATGCGAATCGACTTTTCTCCCGACGCCAGAAGTAAAGACAATTTTGTATATAAGCATTTGTTCAGTGTAGGCATTTTGGCAGCCTTAATGTGCACCAAAATGGGCATTTCCTATGAAGAGAAAAAAGAAACCGTTATGGCTTGCCTTTTACACGACATAGGAAAGGCAAACGTTCCGGATTTCCTTTTGGAAGGTGAAACACCCGAAGAACAAATAAGAATTCTGGATAACTCTCAGGATATGGGATTTGAGCTTCTTGATACCCTGTTTCCCGATAATCCTTCCATTAGAAAAATATGTGCTCAGTCTTACAGAGTCCTTACAAATCATAAATTTAAGCGTGAACAGGACAAAGAAAAAGTAAGGCTTGGAGCAAGGGTTCTTTCTGTAGCTGATACTTTTGAAACAATGACAGCCATGAGTATCACAGGAGAGATGGAGCCTAACTCTCAGATTTATACAATCAATCACATGTTAAGTTATCCCGATGTATTTAACAAAAAAGCGGTGGAAGTGCTTATTGATTCTGTAACGGTTTTAAAGCCCGGAATGAGCGTTTTGTTAAACAACGGATTTAAAGCTTTTGTAACAAGCATTAATCCTGCCACACCTTTATATCCCGTGGTAGTTGAGTATTCCACCAATCAGATGCTTGATTTGGGAAATCGTTCGTTATATTATAATTTGGAAATCGTTGATACCATCAAAAAGCTTGATAACAGGTATTCGATGAGATAAGTTGCTTTGAGCGGGCTTTTCGTTCAAACGGAAAGCCCGTATCAATATATTTTACGCCGACTGGCGTATCCTTTTGTACCGAGAGAGAAAAAATTAAATATGGTTTATAAAGTATACTCCGGCAGAGTCGGAGGCGTTTTTGGCGACCTTATAACGGTTGAAGTGGATGCTTCTTCAGGGTTACCCGGCTTTGAAATAATAGGCCTTCCCGGAAGTGAAGTAAAAGAATCAAAAGACCGAGTTAAAGTAGCCTTAAAAAACGCAGGCATCAATCTTCCCGCCATGAGGATTGTGGTTAATCTAAGCCCAGCAGATGAGCATAAATGCGGTTCGGGCTTCGACCTTCCAATGGCAATATCCCTTCTTGGAGTTTTTGGGCACCTAGAGCACTTTGAAAGCAGTGAAACCTTGTGTCTTGGAGAACTTTCGTTAGACGGAAAAGTAACAAGCGTTAGGGGAGTTTTGGCTATTGTAAAAATGGCAAAGGACAAAGGCTTTAAAAGGGTCATTATTCCAAAAGAAAACGAAAAGGAAGCAGGGATGATAAAGGGCATAGAAATAGTGCCCGTTGAAAACTTAGAAAGCCTTATAGCATACTTTCAAATGCCAAAGGAAGAGGCTGACAGGTTTATGCCTCCATACGTTTATTCAAACGAAGGAAGAAGCCTTGAAGATGAGCTTAAATTCTATGAAGAAAATTCCGATGAGCCTGATTTTAAAGACGTTTATGGTCAGGAAAACGTAAAGCGTGCGGCGGCCCTTGCGGCAGCAGGGTTTCACCATCTTTTAATGAGCGGGCCTCCGGGAGCCGGCAAGTCTTTGATTGCAAAGTGTATTCCAGGCATCATGCCAAAGTTATCTTATGATGAAAGCCTTGAAGTAACCACCATATACTCCGTTGCGGGGAAGCTTAGCGAAGAAATGCCCTTTGTCATAAGGCGTCCTTTTTGGAGCCCTCATCATTCTTCGAGTGCTCAGGCTATTTGCGGAGGAGGATCAATGGCTCGGCCTGGGCTATGTTCTTTAAGTCACAGAGGCATTTTGTTTCTTGATGAAATGACTGAATTTAAGAGAGAAACCATCGATATGTTAAGGCAGCCCTTGGAAGATGGAAAAATCACTATTTCAAGAGCTAAGCAAACCTTTACTTATCCCGCAAAATTTATGCTGGTTGGCGCCTTAAATCCATGCCCCTGCGGTTTTTACCCCGACAGAAACAAGTGCAGGTGTTCTCAAAATGCAATCGAACGTTATTTATCAAGGCTATCGGGCCCTATTTTAGACAGAATCGACATATGCGTTGAAGTAAATCGTTTAGAACCTAAACTTCTTAACGGTGTAAGACAGCAAGGGCTTTCAAGCAAAGAAATTCAGGAAAGAGTGGAAGCGTGCGTAAACATTCAAAAGAAGCGATATGAAAAAGAATCTTTTAAATTCAATTCTCAAATACCCGCAGCAAAGATAAACACATACATCCCTCTTGGAAAAGAAGAAACTGAATTTGTTTACGAAGCTTATGAGCAAATGAATTTATCCATGAGAAGTTTTTATAAGATTTTACGTGTGGCAAGAACAATTGCCGATTACGAAGGGGAAGAAAATGTATCAATAGCCCATTTGGCCGAGGCTTCCTGCTACAGATTCCCCGAATATATGGGAGGTTAAAATGGACAATTTTAAAAATGCACTTACTTACGATTTTGACAGGGAAATCCCCTATCTTATGCATATGGCCACAACCGGGGCTATCGGCATTAAAACCTATGAAAAGATTAAAGATAAGTTTCTTTCTCCAAAGGAGTTTTATGAAGCAAATGAAAAGACCCTTGAAAGCCTGAAGCTCTTTCCTGCAGGAAGGCTTTCACAAGTGATTAAGTCTCGAAAAGACTATGATCCAAAGAGAGAGTATGAGAGGCTTTTAAAAGAGAATATTCATTTTTTATCAATTGAGTCTTCAGACTATCCAAAGAGACTAAGAACCTTAAAAGACGCTCCACCTTTTATTTTTTATAAAGGGAAGCTTCCTAAGGAGCAGGACGCCACCATTTCCGTTGTGGGGGCAAGAGAGTGCTCTGTGTACGGAATGAATGTGGCAACAAGGTTAGGCGAATTGATTGCTTCCTACAAGGTTTCTTTAATCAGTGGAATGGCTCGTGGCATAGATTCAATATCTCAGCTTTCGGCGGTGAATGCAGGAGGGTATTCCCTGGCAATTCTTGGAGGAGGCGTTGAGCACATTTATCCTAAGGAATCAAGAATCCTTTATGAAAGACTGTGCGAAGACGGAGGGGTAATGTCTGAAATATATCCGTCAGTCCAGCCCATGAAAGCTTTCTTTGCCCAAAGAAACCGTTTGATTTCGGGAATGTCCGATTGTGTGTGCGTGGTTGAAGCTAAAGAAAAAAGCGGGACTTTAATTACCGTTGATTGTGCACTTGAGCAAGGAAGAGAAGTCTTTGCAGTACCCGGGCGCATAAGCGACATCACAAGCTTTGGCACCAATGAATTAATTAATCAGGGAGCGGGAATGATAACGGATATAGACGGCTTTATGGAAGACTTTACAAACCGCTACTGTGTGCCTAATGTTCAAACTCCTATTAATAAAGAAGAAACAGAATCAAAGCTATGCAAAAATTTAAATAAAAACGAGATAAGAGTCATAAAAGCAATCGATGAAAATTCCTTTACTCCCGATCAATTATCGGAGGTACTTTTGCTCCCTGCCTATGAAGTGTTGTCCCTTTGCATTTCTTTAACGGGAAAAGCCTTTTTAAAAAATGTGGGTGCCGGAAGATTTATGCCCATGCAAAAAGCCGTAGATATAAAAAATTATCTTACTGCAAATTCTCCTTGTTAATTTTTTTTAAATACCCAAAATGCATTATTAACAGGCGTGTGTCGCGACTAAGAAAAAATTCTCAACAAAAATTGCTTGCTAAATTGAAATTTTTAGTGTATATTTACAACCGTTAGTCCACACTCGCAAGTATTTGAGAAAAAATATGTGTAGGCAAGGGGAGAACAAATGGCTAAATATCTGGTAATCGTGGAATCACCCGCGAAGGTAAATACCATAAAGAAGTTCCTTGGTCCCAACTACGAGGTAGTTGCAAGTTACGGTCACGTAAGAGACCTTCCAAAGAGCCAGCTTGGTATCGATGTCGATAACGACTTCGAACCTAAATACATCACCATAAGAGGTAAAGGTGATGTGTTGTCCACACTTCGTAAAGAAGTAAAGAAGGCTGAAAAAATCTATCTCGCAACCGACCCGGACCGCGAAGGAGAAGCAATTTCATGGCACTTATATGAGGCTTTGAAGTTGTCTGATAAAAAAGTATACAGAATCACTTTCAACGAAATCACCAAGAATGCAGTCAAGGAATCTTTAAAGAATCCAAGGGAGATTGACATGAATCTTGTTGATTCCCAGCAGACCCGTCGTATGCTTGACAGAATGGTGGGATATAAGATTTCCCCCATACTTTGGGCAAAGGTTAAAAGAGGTCTTAGCGCGGGAAGAGTGCAAAGTGTAGCGCTTCGCATAATCTGTGACAGAGAAAAAGAAATCGATGCTTTTATTCCTAAGGAATATTGGACGGTGGACGCTTCTTTGAAGGCAGAAGGCGAAAGCAAGGCTTTAAAAGCAAAATATACAGGTCAGATCGACAGTAAAGAACAGGCTGATAAAATCCTTAAGGACTTAGACAAAAAAGACCTTAAGATAGATGAAATCAAGACAGGAGAGAAAGTAAGAAAGGCACCTTTACCTTTCACTACATCCACTCTTCAGCAGGAAGCAAGTAAGGCTTTAAACTTTTCTACACAAAAGACGATGCGTATCGCTCAGCAGCTTTACGAAGGTGTTGAAATCGGTAATGCCACACAGGGTATCATTACCTACCTTCGTACAGACTCCACAAGAATCGCTGATGAAGCTTTGGAAGCTGCAAACGATTACATTTCAAAAGAGTACGGTGAAGAGTTTGTAAGACAGGATGAGGCTTTAAAGAAAAACAAAGCTAAGATCCAGGATGCTCACGAAGCAATCCGTCCCACAATGATTAACCGCACTCCCGATGATGTAAAAGAATATCTTTCAAGAGAACAGTTAAGGCTTTATACCCTTATCTGGAAAAGATTTGTTGCCTGCCGTATGGCTGACGCAGTTTATGAAACCACAAACGTTAAGTTATCAAGCGGTGAACATCATTTTTCAATGAGTGCCGCAAAGCTTAAATTCGACGGATTCATGAGCGTATACAAGGAAGCTACAGAAGGCGAAGAAAACAACGAATTTGCGGAAAACGCATTTGGCATAAACATTACCAAAGACACAAAGCTTAAACTTGTAGATATCGAAGGAAAGCAGCACTTTACACAGCCTCCGGCTCACTATACCGAAGCTTCTTTGGTAAAGGCTTTGGAAGAACTTGGAATAGGACGTCCCAGTACCTATTCACCCACCATTTCAACAATCCTTGCCCGTCACTATGTGGTAAAGGAAGGAAAGAACATCTTTGTTACTGAACTTGGTGAAGTGGTAAACAAGATGATGGAAGAAGCCTTTGCTTCAATTGTTGATGTAAACTTTACAGCCAACATGGAAACACTTTTGGACGGTATTGAAGAAGGCACGATTAAGTGGAAGACAGTTGTTAAAAACTTCTATCCCGACCTTTCATCCGCCGTTGATGCTGCTGAAAAAGAGCTTTCGGAAGTTAAGGTAGCAGACGAAGTATCAGACGAAGTATGTTCCGTTTGCGGAAGAAACATGGTTATAAAGTACGGCCCTCACGGTAAGTTTTTGGCTTGTCCCGGATTTCCGGAATGCAGAAACACCATGCCTTACTTTGAAAAGATCGGTGTTCCTTGTCCTAAATGCGGAAAAGATATCGTCATCAGAAAGACAAAGAAGGGAAGACGCTACTACGGATGTATTGCAATTCCCGATTGTGACTTTATGGTATGGCAAAAGCCCGTTGACAAGAAGTGTGAAAAGTGCGGAAGTATCTACACACAAAGAGGAAACAAGCTTGTTTGTTCAAATCCCGAATGCGGAAATACCATAGATAAATAAAGGCTTAAAGTCAGAGCAAAGGTTTTTGGGACCTTTGCTCTATTTTTTTGCTTGTGTATAAAAAACATAAAAAAATAATCAAATTTTGCAATTTTTACCCCCTAAGTGCTTAAATTGTGTCAAAATGATTGATTATTTAATATCCTCATGATAAAATAACAATGTATTTTACGCTATGTAGAGGTATTTTGTGCGCCCTTTTGCGCGGAAACGGAGTAAAAATGAGCAGTGTACAATTACTTGATAAGACAAGAAAAATCGGAAAATTATTGCATAACAATAATTCAAGTAAGGTAGTTTTTAACGATATTTGTAAGGTTATGAGGGAAATCCTTAATTCAAATATTTTAGTTATCAGTAAGAAAGGTAAAGTTCTTGGCGTAGGCAACAGCCAGGGAATTGAGCCAATTGAAGAACTAATTCAGAATAATGTGGGCGGCTTTATCGATCCCATGCTTAACGAGCGTCTTTTGGCTGTTCTTTCAACAAAAGAAAACGTTAATCTTGCGACACTTGGTTTTGAACACACAGATATTCACAAGTTCCAGGCTGTTATTTCTCCCATTGAAATAGCAGGAGAGAGACTTGGTACTTTGTTTGTTTATAAGTGTAACGTTCAGTACGATCTTGACGACATTATTCTTTGTGAGTACGGTACCACCGTTGTGGGCCTTGAAATGCTTAGAGCCGTAAACGAAGAAAATGCTGAAGAGTCAAGAAAGCTTGCGGTTGTGCATTCGGCAATCAGCACTCTTTCATTCTCAGAAATGGAAGCCATCACCCATATCTTTGATGAGTTAAACGGTATGGAAGGCATTTTGGTGGCATCTAAAATAGCAGACAGAGTGGGCATCACCCGTTCCGTTATCGTCAATGCTTTAAGAAAGTTTGAAAGTGCCGGTGTTATCGAATCAAGATCTTCGGGAATGAAGGGTACTTACATTAAAGTTTTAAACGATGCCGTATTTGATGAAATTGAGAAACTTAAAAAAGATAAATCTATATAATTTTTAATTTGATTCCGATATAATATTTACTAAGTAATGGATTACAACAGACGAAAAGGACTTCTTTTGAAGTCCTTTTTTGTTTCTTATGGCACATGAAAGACATATGAAAATTGGCGTATTTTAAGCAAAAATCGGTGGTTGCATAAATATTATGTAAACCCACATCTTGTATGACTCTTTTAGTCAAAACACAAGATTATGTGGTTTTTTGCCAAAATAGCCTTGTGTTTTTCAAAAAACAATTTATAATAAAATAAGGTGGGATAAGTATATACTTTTTTACTTTGACACCTTCCAAAGGAGGATAACATGATCAAATCAAATGCATTTGATTACATCAACGTTTTGGATAAAGCGGCAGATGCTTCATGGCTTAGAAACCAGGCCATCGCCAATAACATTGCTAACGTTGATACGCCCGGTTACAAAAGAGAAGATATCACTTTTGAAAAAGAGTTAACCAAAGCTTTGAAGCATTCTCACTTTGACACAATGGATGCTAAAGTCAAAAATCTTCGCACAGACCAGTTGCAGGCTCGTACGTTTAAAGACTACAGAAGCTTATCTTACAGATTGGATAAAAACAATGTTGATATAGATACAGAAAATGAGATTTTGGCAAAGAACCAGCTCGTTTATGAAGGCTTAATGAACAGCATTCAAAGCGAATTCGGCAATCTTAGAAATGCCATGAAGTAAGGAGGTAGCCCATGGGAATGTTTACTTCGTTTGATATCAATGCATCCGGTCTTACGGCGCAAAGATATCGTATGGATATTATTTCTGAAAACGTTGCAAATGCCAACACCACCCGCACCAAGGACGGTACTCCTTATGTTCGTAAGGTGGTTACATTTGCTGAAAAAGACAAGCAGACAGCTTTTTCAAGAGTGTTAAATAAAAAGATGGATAATTACTCGGGAACGGGCGTAAAGGTTTCGGGTGTTTACAAAGACACCGATACCCCCATGAACATGGTTTACGATCCTTCACATCCCGATGCCGATGAAAACGGATATGTTCATTATCCCAATGTAAATATCATCACAGAAATGACAAACCTCATTGATGCATCCCGCTCCTATGAAGCAAACGCAACAGCCTTTACGGCCAGCAAGCAGATTGCTTTAAAGGGCCTGGATCTTGGTAAGTAATAAGGAGATAATCAATGGACGTTAAATCACTTCTTGGCACTTCGTCGATAGTAACTGCCGACAGAACAGGCCTTAAAACTCAGGCCCCCACAAAGTCAAATTCGATGTTTGACAAAATCTTAAACAGTGCCATCGACAACATAAACAATACAAACAACCTTTTGTCCGATGCGGAAAATGCTGAAATCAGCTTCGCTATGGGCGAAACGGAAAGCACTCATGATTTAATGATTGCGCTTCAGAAAGCCTCCACCGCACTTCAATACACAGTAGCGGTAAGAGATAAATTCATGGAAGCGTATAAAGAGATAATGAATATGCAAATCTAGCGATTTGCACGTTCATAGGAGTAACAACGGGGAGAAAGATATATGGCAGAGAAACTTCTTGCTAAGTTAAAAGAAATTTGGGAAAAGATAGTCGCCAAATGGAACGAATTTACGGCGAAACAAAAGACCGCGATTATAGCTATAGCCGCGGCTGTTGTCGTTGCATTCGTTGTCTTATACGCAATCATTTCTTCCCCCAATTACACACTCTTGGAACAATGTAAATCCACAAAGGAAGCTTCCGAAATCACAAATGTTTTAAAAGAATCAAACATTACCTTCAAAGTTTCCGACGACGGATTACAGGTAAAGGTTCCTCAAAAAGATTTATCAAATGCCCGCCTTACCTTAGCGGGAAGCGGCATCACCACCACCACATACACAATCGACCAGGCTTTGTCGGGAAGTTTTACAGTAACTGAAGCCGACAAGCAAAAGAAATATAAATTATATCTTGAAAGCACCTTTGAAGAAGACTTTGTAAGTGTCTTCCCTGCAATTAAAGCAGCAACGGTGCGTCTTGACTTGCCTGAAAACGACGGCACCCTTCTTTCAAAGAACGAAGAGCCCGGAGCTACGATTTATTTAAATATCGAAGGAGACTTTACTCCTGACAATGCAGCCTTTTTGGCACAGGGCGTTGCCAATGCTTTGGGATGCTCAAATACAGACCACATCGTTATTTTGGACAGTGATGCAAACCTTTTGTTTTCCGGTGAAAACTCAGCAAGTGCCGCAGGAAGTGCAAGCACTCAGTTAGGCGTTAAAAACGCAGCTGAAGATGTTTTAAATAACGGTATTAAAAGAGTACTCGGAGGTGTGGGAAGATTTGGCGATATAAAGGTTACTTCAAACCTTGTTATCGATTTTTCAACCACCGAAGAAACAACTCATGATTACACACCCGCAGAAGGACAGTCACAGGGTCTTTTATCAGAAAGATCTTTGTATACCGAAGACTCCGAAGGCGGTGTGGGCGGTGTGCCCGGAACCGATTCAAACTCTGAAACCGGATACCAGTATCTTGATAACAACTATTCCACATCTTCAATTCAGGAATTGTACGAAAAGTACCTTCCCAACGAAAAGATTGTTAACACAAACATTCCTGCCGGCAGAGTGGTATACACCCAGTCATCCATGGGTATTTCATCCACAAACTACATAATCGTAAAAGAAGACGATGTTAAAAAGCAGGGCTTACTTGCAGGTATTACATGGGAAGAATATAAGGCAGCAAATTCAGAAAGAACACCTATCGAAATTACCGATGATATGTTAAAGCTTGCTAGCGATGCATCAGGCATCCCCGCAGGCAATATCTCTATTGTTGCATACGATGAAAACTTCTTCGTGGATTCTGAAGGCCTTGGCATAAAGGCTACCGACATTATCCAGATTGCTTTGATAGTTATCATCTTAGGCTTACTTGCCTTTGTGGTATTAAAGAGCATGGTGGGTCAGAAAGCCCAGGAAGAGCCCGAAGAGCTTTCTGTTGAGACACTTTTACAGTCCACACCCGAACCTACAATTGACGATATTGAGGTTGAGACTGTATCAGAAACCAGAAGAATGGTTGAAAAATTCGTTGACGAAAATCCCGAAGCGGTTGCAAATCTGCTTCGTAACTGGCTAAACGAGGGCTGGGAATAAAGATAAAATTATCTATGCAGTAATTGCTGGGAAGGAACCACAATGGCAAAAAACAGTGAAGACAAATTAACAGGCCTTCAAAAAGCCGCTATTCTTTTAATAGTGCTTGGTCCTGAGCGTTCTTCCAACATCTTCAAACACTTAAAGGAAGAAGAGATTGAAGAGCTTACCTTGGAAATTGCAAACACAAGGAGCATCACCCCTCAGTTAAAAGAAAGCGTTATAGATGAATTCTACGAAATCTGTCTTGCACAGCAGTACATTGCGGAAGGCGGTATCGGCTACGCAAGAGAATTGCTTGAAAAGGCATTGGGATCTGATAAAGCCCTTGACGTTATCGGAAAACTTACCGCATCCTTGCAGGTTAAGCCTTTCGAATTTGTCAGAAAGACAGATGCGGCACAGCTTCTTAACTTTATTCAGGACGAACATCCTCAGACTATCGCCTTGATTTTGTCTTACCTTTCCGCATCTCAGGCAGCCCTTATTATATCGGCACTTCCTCCGGACAGACAGTCAGACGTTGCAAAGCGTATCGCTGTAATGGACCGTACAAGTCCCGATGTTATCAAAGAAGTGGAGAAAGTATTGGAATCAAAACTTGCATCCCTTATCAACCAGGACTACACCATTATCGGTGGCGTAGACGCGGTTGTAGACATTTTGAATACAGTAGACCGTGGCACAGAAAAGCACATCATGGAAACTTTGGAAATCGAAGAGCCCGAACTTGCCGACGAAATCAGAAAGAAGATGTTCGTATTCGAAGATATCTTGTTGCTTGAAGACAGAGCTATTCAGAGAGTGCTTCGTGAAGTTGATAACAACGACCTTGCTGTTGCACTTAAGTCTGCAAACGAACAGGTTCAGACGGCAATTTTCAACAACCTTTCAAAGCGTCTTGCCGTAATGATCAAAGAAGATATGGAATTCATGGGCCCTGTACGTATGAAGGACGTAGAAGAAGCTCAGCAAAAGATTGTAAACATTATAAGAAAACTGGAAGATTCTGCAGAAATTGTAATTTCACGTGGCGGAGGAGACGAGATCGTTGTCTAATATCTTAAAGTCAAATTTCATACAATTCTCCACCGAGAATACCCGAGTTATCGACTCAAACGCTGTTGCCGCAAAGCACCTTGAGGGAGCAAGCGGAGTTCTTAGGGAAAAGACAGAGGAAGAATTTGAACAGCAATTTGACGAAGAAGGTAATCCTGTGCCCTCAGACCCTCTTTCAGAGCTTACGGACGATTATCAAAATCCCGGAGAAACAGAGGAACAGCTTCAGGATAAGCTTGAGTCTTTAAAAGATGAATGCGACGCAATGCTTGATGAAGCAAACGAAGAAGTTGCAAGAAGAATCGAAGAAGCAAAAAGCGAGTGCGATGCCATAAGGGAAGCTGCCAGAAAAGAAGGCTATGAGGCAGGGCAACTAGAGGCAAGCAAAGAGCTTGAATCGGAAAGAGAACGCTTGGCTGAGTATCAGGCAAATCTTCAAAAAGAATATGAAGAAATGGTTCGCTCCATAGAACCTGAAATGGTGGAAGTAATTACAAATGTATATGAGCACGTATTCGGTGATAATTTCTTTTCAAGAAGAGACGTGCTTGTTTGCCTTATAAACAAAGCTTTAATGCATGTTGATTCAAGCGACAGAGTCACAATATGTGTTAGCCAATATGACTATGACATGCTGGTTGGCATGAAAGCCGCACTTTTAGATAAGGTTCCCTACAGAGAGGAGCCTGAAATCATGCAAAGAGACGACCTAGCAAAGGGACAGGCTAAAATTGAGACTCCCTTTGGAATTATCGATTGCAGTATAGATACAGAGTTAAAAGAATTGGCACGAACCTTAACGGTTCTCTCCTATGAAGGCAGGAAAGAAGTATGATATGCGATATTTCTTTTGATAAATATAAGGCTTTGGAAAACAAGGCTTTCTATAAGTCTCAGGGAAAGATTGCAAACGCTGTAGGTTTGACCCTTGAAAGCTATGGCCCCGATTCAAAGCTTGGGGATATATGCACCATCTATTCAAAGGATGGGGAGACTGCGCTTGCCATGGCAGAGGTTGTAGGCTTTAGAAGCGGAAAGACCCTTCTTATGCCCTATGAACATGTAGAGGGCGTAAGCATAGGATGCATAGTTGAAAACGACAATCACCCGCTTGACGTAGTGGTGGGAAGCGACCTTTTAGGATATACACTTGACGGTCTAGGAAGGCCTCCTGAAGGCGTAAAAATAAAGGGCGTCACATATCCTGTTGAGGCAGCCCCTCCCGATCCTATGTCACGAAAAATCATAGATGAAGTGTTGCCCCTGGGGGTTAGAGCCGTTGACGGGCTTTTAACCATAGGTAAGGGCCAGCGTATCGGTATTTTTGCAGGCTCAGGTGTAGGTAAATCCACACTCCTTGGTATGTTTGCAAGAAACACTTTAGCTGATATAAACGTAATCGCTCTTATCGGAGAACGTGGCCGTGAAGTAAGAGAATTCGTAGAACGAGACCTTGGAGAAGAAGGCATGAAGCGAAGTGTGCTTGTTATTGCTACAAGCGATAAGCCTGCCTTGGAGCGTACTAAGGCTGCAAAAACAGCCACGGCAATTGCCGAGTATTTCAGAGACCAGGGTAAAGACGTTTTGCTTATGATGGACTCTTTAACCCGTTTTTCCATGGCTCAAAGAGAAATAGGCTTAGCAAGCGGAGAGCCTCCCGTATCAAGAGGATATCCGCCAAGCGTTTACGCTGAAATGCCTAAGCTTTTGGAAAGAGCCGGTAGAAGCGACAAAGGTTCCATTACAGGCCTTTATACAGTCCTTGTAGACGGTGATGATTTTAACGAGCCTATAACCGATACCGCAAGAAGTATTTTGGATGGTCATATAGTTTTAAATCGTAAGATTGCTCAAAGAAACCATTATCCCGCAATAGACGTACTGGCAAGCATCTCAAGATGTATGTCCCAGATTACGGACAAGGCTCACAAAAGCGATGCGGGAAAATTTAAAAACTTAATGGCTACATACGCAGATGCGGAAGATCTTATAAACATCGGTGCTTACAAAAGCGGCAGCAATCCTGAAATTGATGAAGCCATTGAAAAGCACAAAGCAATAAATGAATTCTTGCAACAGCAAACCGACGAAAAGACCACTTTTGAAGAAGCGGTTTCTAAGATTCATGAGATAGTCGGTTAGTAAGGAGAAGTTTTGGCCAGATTTTCCTTCAGACTTCAGAATATTCTTAATCTAAAGGCAAGACTTGAAGAGCAGCAAAAAAACGTATTTGCCGCAGCAAGAAAGCGCCTTGATGATGAAGAAGAAAAATTAAATATTTTATATAAGCGACTTGAAGGCTACGAAGAAGAGGGAAGAGATTTAAGAAAAGAAGCTCTTCCGGTATTTGAAATAATTGAGAATGAATCCGCCATTTCCAGGATGAAAGACTTTATAGAGGATCAAAAGCTTGAAGTAAAAAAAGCGGAGGATGCTCTTGAAGAAGAAAGACTTAAGCTTGTGGAAATGATGCAGGAGAGAAAAATGTACGAAAAGTTAAGAGAGCGTGCATTTGAAAGATATTTGGAAGAAGAAAAGCACGAAGAGAGCGTGCAAAACGATGAGCGTAACAGTTATGTCTATGGCACATCGGGATCATAAAGGTGGTTTTTAGATGGCAGAAGAATCAAGTTCAAAAGCTGACAAAAAACAAATAAAAGAAGAAAGAAACCGCTTAAAGCAGGAAGAAAAGAAGCAAAAGCAGGAGATTAAGAAAAGAGCAAAAGAAATCTCCAAAAGAGAAGCGGAGATAGAAGCCGAAGAAGAAGCGGGAAACGGCGTTTCCAGTTTCTTGATAACGACTGTTATTGTGCTTGTTTGGATTGCTATCTTAGGCTTTGCAATTAAGCTTGACTTTGGTGGATTTGCATCGGAATTCTTGACTCCGGTGCTTAAAAATGTGCCTGTAATAAACAAGATTCTTCCCGGTGACCCTCAGGTTACGGAGACTACCGAAGAAGGCGCTTACGGCGGATATACGTCTTTAAAAGAAGCCGTAGATTACATTCACGAACTTGAAGTACAGCTTGAGCATGCTCAGACCGTAAACAACACAAATGCAGAAGAACTTACCGCTTTAAAGGCAGAAGTTGAAAGACTTCAGTCCTTTGAGCAGATGCAGGTAGAGTTTCAAAGAATAAAAGAACAGTTCTATAACGAAATGATCTATTCCGATAAAGGCCCCGGGCCCGAAGGCTTCCAGAAATATTACGAAGCATTGGACCCCACAACAGCCGAGGCTTTATATAAGCAGGTTGTTAAGGAAATTGAGGAAGACAAGCAATACGAAGAATACGTTAATGCTTTTGCCAATATGAAAGCAAAGCAGGCGGCAGGTATTCTTGAAAAGGAAGATGAAAACTTAGCTGCAAGAATCTTAAAAGCCATTGATGTAAAGACCAGAGGAGAAATCCTTGGAGCCATGAATGCAGAGAAGGCAGCCAAGCTTGTAAAAATCATGGAACCTCAGGGTTAAGTTTTTTAAATATTGACCGATATAGTTATTGTGGGGACAAGGGTAATAGTGATATTGCGCTTGTCTTTGGCGATAAAAAATTTGTACATTGACAACTGAAGAGAGGAGGAACGAAATGACCAGTACACCTGTGAATGGTTTACTTAATCAGGCAAAACTTGATTTCTTAAGCCAAACACCAAACGGCGGCAAGGTTCAGGGTTCCGATTTTAAGGACTACCTTAACTTTCAAAAAGGTCAGCAGCAAGCAGGCAATAAACCAATTGCTAAGAAGCCTGACAACGATTTGAAAGTAAGCGAAAAGCCTGAAATCAAAGAGAACTTTAACGACAAACCGACCGTTATGAGGACAGAAAACGTTAATACGGAAAATCCTCAAAAAGATGTTTCTGATGAAGATGTTAAGGTTGTAAGCGATGCAATCGACGACGTTAAGGCTTACTTAGAGGAAGAACTTAATGTTACCGAAGAAGACATCGTAAACGCACTTGAAGCTTTACAGCTTACAATGGCGGCGCTTCTTAATCCTGAGAAGCTACCTGAAATTGTTGCAAAGCTTACCGACTGCGAAGATACCTTAACCCTTGCGACAGACGAAAATCTCTACGAAACTCTTACAGATTTAACCGGTGAGGTTGAAAACATTCTTGAAGAAATTTCACAAGATTTGGGAATCGACAAGGAAGAGTTAAAAGAAAACATCAAGGAATTTTCAAGCGTTCTTAATACCAAGGAGGTAGAAGAACCCGTAAGCAACGAAGAAGAGGCTCCGATTACAAATGTAGTCGCAAAGACCTTTGAAGAAAAAATAACTGTCCGAAACCTTAAACAAAACGAAGGACTTTTAAGAGACCTTGAAGCAGTGAGCAAAGAGGAATCAAGTATCGATCCTTCAAGGATTTCTTTAGACAGAAGAGAAACCGAGGGCTTTCACAAAAACTCTCACGAAGAAACAAATCATCAGGCATTTAACTTCACACAAAACCTTATAAGCAAGGCGGTTGAAGCATTAAACGAACAAGCACCCGTTGCATCGTTTACAACAGTGTCTGCAGAAAACGTTCTTAATCAGATTACGGAAGCAATCAAAGTTGATATAACTGCAGATGCAAGTGAAATCAGCTTACAGCTTACCCCTGAAAACTTAGGAACAGTAAAAGTTAAGGTTTCTTCAAACAACGAAGGCGTGTTGACAGCACAGTTTACAGCTCAGAACGAAAGCGTTAAGGCAGTAATCGAAAGTCAGGCCATCGTATTAAAGGAGACATTGGAAAGCAAAGGCGTTACGGTTGAAGCAATCGAAGTAACTGTTCAAAGCCATGAGTTCGAAAGAAACTTAAGCGACCAGAACAGAGGAAACGCTTCGGAAAACAATCAGCCTAAAAAGAGAGGCATAAGAAGAATTAATCTTTCAGCTCCCGAAGAAGAAATAGCCACCACGGAAGATGCTTTACTAAAAGAAATCATGACTCAAAACGGAAACACCGTAGACTATAGCGCATAAGCTTAGTCAAGAAAGGAAAAAAGATGGCAGAAAACAATCTTTCAGCGATTGTCAAAAACGGTGAGATTCAACCCTCAACAGCATCTCAGCTTTCTTTATCCAAAAAAGAAACAGAAAGAGCAGGCGGTTCAACACTTGGTAAGGATGCATTCCTTCAATTGCTTGTAGCACAGATGAAATATCAGGATCCCTTGGAACCTACGGAAAACACCGAATATATTTCACAGCTTGCAACATTCTCACAATTGGAAGAAATGCAGAACATGACAGCAGGAATGTCCTTACAAAGAGCCAGCGGACTTGTTGGAAAAGAAGTTGTCTGCAGAGTGACAAACGCATCTACAGGAGCAATGGAATACGCTCAGGGTATTGTGGATTACGTTGTATACGAAAACAACAAAGCATTCATATCAATCGATGAATCCTTATATTCCGTAGACGATGTATACCAGATCATGGACGAACAGTATTCAGAAGCATATGCCCTTGCAAGAAAGTTCGTTTCAGCGCTTGGTTCACTTCCTTCAACAAAAGAGTTGACTCTTGAGTATGAAGATGCAATCAAGACCTTAAGCGAAACATTTAACAGCATGAATGCATACCAGAAATCATTCATCGGTAAGGAAGCACAGGAACTTTTACAGCAGTACGTAGGCAGAATCAAGGAGCTTAGAGAAACAGCAAACAACCAAGCTTAGAAAGGTGGAAAAATGGACGTTAACAAAAATAATTTCCTTTCCATCGAGCAGGTTCAGGCACAGTTTTTAAACAAGCCTGTAAACAAACCTACACCTGTAAGTGATATTTCTTTCAGCGACATATTAAAGGCAAAGAGCGAAGCTGCAATAGCGCCAAGAGAACTTAAATTTTCAAAGCATGCGGCAGGAAGATTAACAGACAGAAACATTTCTCTTTCCACAGAACAGCTTGAAAGACTTAACACTGCAACAAAAAAGGCCAATGAGAAAGGAATCAAAGATTCATTGGTATTAATGGATTCATTGGCATTCGTGGTCAATATTCCAAACAATACCGTAGTAACAGCTTTAGATAAGTCGGAGACTGATCTAAACATATTCACCAATATAGACGGTGCAGTAATAATATAAGCCGGACCTTTTGGAGGCTTAGACTTCTGACTGACAGAGGAAGTCAAAACTGCATTATATCAGGAGGTCAATCACTATGATGAGATCAATGTATTCTGGTGTATCAGGACTTAAAACACACCAGATTAAGATGGACGTTATCGGTAACAACATCGCTAACGTTAACACTGTAGCTTACAAGAACAGTTCAATCACTTTCAGTGAATTAATGTATCAGACAACACAGAAGGCATCAGGCCCCAACGCATTAACAGGTACAGGTGGTACCAATGCCCGCCAGATCGGTCTTGGTGTTCAGTCTGCAGCAATAAACACAGCAATTACCAGCCAGGGTGCTACACAGACAACCGGTAACCCCTTCGACCTTTGTATTACAGGTCAGTCGTTCTTCATCGTTTCAGACGGCAATTCAAATTTCTTTACAAGAGCAGGCGCTTTCAGCGTTGACGCAATCGGTAACCTGGTTATGTCCAGTAACGGTTACAACGTTATGGGATGGCAGGTAGACCCCGATAACGTTTCAAACATTAAAAAGGACACAGTATCAGCATTAAGAATCATGAGCCCCGAAGTTATGACTTATGAACCTGAATCCACCACACTCGGCGTTATTTCAGGTATTCTTGATAAAAACGATACAGACCTTGCAGCTGAATCGGGTAAGGTAGTTAACTTTAGCTTCTACGATCAGGCAGGTTATCCTTACACAGCAAGATTCTCTATTCACAACACAACCGATGCAGGTCAGTTTTATATGCAGATTGATGATATTCTCGATCAGAACGGAGAATCTATCACAAAGGGAATTAAGGGAAGCAAGATTTCTGATTTTGTAAGCTTAAATGCCGAAGCTACCGCAAATCCTAACGTAAGTAAGGCTGTACAGTTAAACGACGGAGTTACATTCGCATCCGGCACTTATACATACAAAGATGAAACCAATACCAATAAGACTTTAGCTTTGACAGCTTTCACACAGACAGAAACATCAGGCACACCTGCTGTAACAGTAACAAAGGTTAATTTGCCTACAGACGAAACACAGAAAGCCGATATGATAAAGCAGTTGGAAGCAGTATTTGGCGGTAACATTGACTGGACAACTGTTGAAAAAATCACAGTAGACGACACAACAGGTGTTATAACCGTTAACTCCTTAAACGTAGCAGGCGTTGGTCTTCAGTACGATACGGATAACGGTGACTTTATAAAGGTTGGCGGCGGAGATACATTCACTCTCGACTTTAAACCTACAGTTGAAGACGCTGACAAAATAGTTCACTCAATCGCAAACTTTACAGACATCGTTTTAGACATGAAGTCAACAAACATGTACAACAACTCCGGCACATCCACAATCGCTGCTAAATCAGGCAATAAGGATGGTATCGGTGCAGGACGTAAGATGGGTGAAATGACAGGCATCACCATTCAGACAAACGGTAAGATTTATGCTTCTTACGACAATGGTATGACCCGTCTTATGGGACAGATCGCAGTTGCTGAATTTGCAAATGCGGCAGGTCTTGAAAAAGAAGGAGAAAACCTTTACTCAGCAAGCCTTAACTCAGGAGAATTCGACGGTATGGGCGTTGATATCACAGCATCCGGCGGATACATGAGAACCGGCGTTCTTGAAATGAGTAATGTAGACCTTTCCACAGAATTTACGGAAATGATCACCACTCAGAGAGGATTCCAGGCTAACTCACGTATCATTACAGTTTCGGACACAATGCTTGAAGAATTGGTTAATCTTAAGAGATAATTAAATAGCAAGGGGAACTAAAAGGATTTGGTTCCCCTTCTTTTGCTTGTTATGTATATTGGGCGTTAAGAGAGGTTAACTATAATGATTAACGTAACAAAGTTAAACGGTATACAAATTACCGTAAATGAGGACTATATTGAGACGGTGGAAGAGACTCCTGACACCGTTTTAACCATGTCTACAGGTCGCAAAATTATCATAAAAGAAAGTAGACAAGAGGTTATAAATTTAGTAAAATCGTATAGAAAGGACATTTTTGCATTTAACAGCAAAACTGAGGGGTAATACCGAATGGATATAGCTTCATTATTAGGCTTAATTTTATGTTTTAGTTTGGTTATTTTCGGTATGGTTTTCGATAAAAATACCGGTGTAAATTTCTCCGTTATTTCAAACTTTATCGATATACCTTCAGTTCTCATTACCATCGGCGGATCCATAAGCTGTATGGTTATGTCCTGTGAACTTAAAGAATTTGTGAATAACTTAAAAAGTTACGCGCTCATATTTAAACTTCCGAAACTAAACACCCAAGATATCATCACAAAAATCATAGATCTTTCAAATGTGGCCAGAAAAGAAGGTTTGCTTTCGCTTGAAGAAGCAGCCGGAGACCTTGACGATGACTTTTTAAAGAAAGGTATATTACTTATCGTCGACGGTACAGACCCCGAACTTGTAAGAGGCATTATGGAGACGGAACTTGATTCACTTGAAGGCCGTCACAATAAAGTAATCAGTTTCTTTGAACAGTTCGCTGCCATGGGTCCTGCCTGGGGTATGATCGGTACCCTTATCGGACTTGTTAACATGCTTTACAACATGGACGATGCGGCCAACATCGGTCCCGCTATGGCGGTTGCCCTTCTTACCACATTTTACGGCTCCATGATTGCTAACTGGCTTTGCCTTCCTGCAACCTTCAAAATGAAAAAGCATAATGCCATCGAAGTAATGGTTAAAGAAATCATGATTGAAGGTCTTCTTTCAATTCAGGCAGGTGAAAACCCCAGAGTTATCGAAGAAAAACTTAAATCATTCCTGTCGCCCGAGGCAAGAGCGGCAGCTACACCGGAATCCGGAGGAGAAGAATAAATGGCCAGAAAAAAAGCAGAGGCCGATGGCGGCCCCGGACAACCCTGGCTTAATACTTTCGCCGACCTTATGAACCTGCTTCTTTGTTTCTTCGTTTTGCTTTTTGCATCGGCAAACGTAGATGAAGCTAAGTTTGATGCCATAGCAGCTTCTTTCCAAAGTACCTTCAGTATTTTCACAGCGGGAAGCACGGCAATCGGTGACGGTATCTTAATAAGCAATGGTGTCAGCCAATTAAACGAATTAAGTAAATATATTAACTCCACCGGCGTTATGGCTGAGAACGATGAACAGGCCGAGGCTTTTGACGAAGAGCAAAACGACCTTGAGAACGTGGAAAAGATGAAGCTTGAAGCAAGCGAATCTTTGGCAGAACAGTTTGAAGAGGCTTTGGCTGAAAACAATATTGCCGATAAGGTTGATATTGATTTTAATTCTCAGTATGTACAGCTTACGTTAAAGGGAGCAATCCTTTTTAAACCCGGTTCTGCGGAGCTTCTTGACAGCGTTGAGCCCGTCCTTAGAAAGGTGGGCATGATTCTTGAAAGATATGCTCTTTACGGAATCGAAATTGAAGGACATACGGATAATGTCCCTCAGAATACAAAACAGTATGCAAGCAATGATGAGTTGAGTGCTGCAAGAGCGCTTTCGGTGTTCTACTTCTTACTTGACAACACTTCATTGGACCCGGCAAACATTAAGCATTCAGGCCGCGGTGAATATGTTCCCATAGCGGACAACTCAACTTCCGAAGGAAGAGATTTAAACCGAAGAGTTGAGATTAAGATTTATCATGAATTGAGCAGTTACTAAAATACATTTTCAGGGGAAGATAAGAGCATGAAGAAAAACTTAATTTCCATCTTGATATTGGCTTTAATGGTAGTCAATGTGGTGCTTACCGCAATCATGATGTTTTCGGTAACGGGAACCGCAAAGAAGACCAACGCACTTGTATCAAACATTGCAAGTGTGCTTAATATCGAGCTTTCACAATCGGAAGACGAAACCGAAGAAGGCGTTTCCATCGCAGATTCGGAAGCAGTTGACATAGGAGACACCTTAACGATTCCTCTTAAGAAAGGTGAGGACGGAAAAGATCACTTCTATCTTGTAGATGTAACACTTTACATGAATAAAAAGCATGAGGATTACGAAACTTACAAGGAAACCGTAACTTCTAGCATTTCGTTATTTAAGTCGATTATAATAGAGGTTATCAGTAGCCACACCCTCGAAGAAGCGCAAAGCAATCCTGAAATGATGAGAAACGAAATACTTTCTCGCATACAGACCGAATATAGTTCGACATTTATTTATAAAGTTACATTCAGCAATATCATGTATCAATAATTCAAATGGGAATGGTGCATGAAACAAGGAGGTGAACTTCGTGGGCGAGGTATTATCTCAAAATGAGATAGACAGCTTGCTGGCTGCCCTAAGTACCGGTGAGCTGGATGTAGATGAAATGCAGGACAAAGGGGACAAACAAGTCAAGAACTATGACTTCAAACGTCCGGCGAAGTTCTCAAAAGAGCATTTACGTACACTTGAAATTATATATGAACACTACGGAAGATTGCTTGCAACCAACCTTCCCGTTTACCTGCGAAAGAACATACAGGTAAGCGTGGCGAGCTCCGAAACCGTTACATTTTCGGAATTTACAAACGCGTTATCCAACCCTGTAATTTTGGGTATAATAAATTTCCAACCCTTAGGTGGTAATATAATACTAGATTTGGCTGCCAACTTAGGTTTTGCTATGATAGACCGTATGCTTGGCGGTAAAGGAATACCACTTGAAAAGAACCGCGACTTCTCTGAAATAGAGATGACGATAATTGAAAAGATGCTGATTATTTCGATTCAGTTAATGCGAGAACCTTGGAAAAACGTTATCGACATTAACCCGGTGCTTGAAAGAATCGAGACCAATCCGCAGTTTGCTCAAGTCATAGCACCCAATGAAATGATCGCCATCGTTACACTTAATGTAAAGATTGGTGACGTTGAAGGGTTTATGAACATGTGCCTTCCGTACTTTACTCTGGAAAGCATCATGGATAGATTGAATACAAAGTACTGGTTCTCCACCATGCAGGATAATTCAGGTGAGGACTACGAAATGTATATCGAATCCTTAATCAAGAGAGTGGATGTGCCCGTTAAAGTTGTTATGGGCGAAAGCGTTATTTCTGTAAATGACTTTGTGAATTTACAGCATGGCGATATCATCCGACTCGACACGGGAGTGGATACAGAGCTTAGCGTATTTGTCGGAAACATTTTAAAGTTTAAGGCAGTACCCGGTACTGAGAAAGACAAGTATGCGGCACAGATTACGCAAGTAATCAGGGAGGAGGAGTAAAAACATGGATGGAATGTTATCCCAGGACGAGATTAATGCTCTCCTTAGCGGAATGGATCCCGGGGATGGCTCTCAGGCTGCGGTAGCAGAACAACAGCCTTTCACCCAGGGAAGCGAAGCATCGGACGATCAGACATTATCGGATGTTGAACGTGATGCGGTAGGAGAAGTAGCCAACATCAGTATGGGTTCTTCCGCAACCACGCTTTATTCGCTTGTAAACAGAAAAGTTAACATCACAACACCTGTTGTATCGATGGTTAACTGGAAGAGCATGATTGACGACTACGAACGTCCTTGCGTATTTATACAGATTCATTACACATCCGGGCTGGACGGTACAAACATCTTGGTTTTAAGAGAACATGATGTTAAAGTAATTACCGACCTTATGATGGGTGGTGATGGCACCAACACCGAAGGCGAACTTGGAGAACTTCACTTAAGCGCCATTTCGGAAGCTATGAATCAGATGATGGGTGCTTCGGCAACATCACTTTCAACAATGCTTGGTACCATGATTGATATCAGCCCCCCGGAAGCAAGTTTGCTTGATTTAACGGAATACCAGTCAGGTGCAGATATTGCTCCTTTCCTTGGTGGAACGTTTGTTAAGGTAGCATTCGCCATGCAGATTGGCGATTTGGTAGATTCAACTATTATGCAACTCTATCCTATCGAGTTTGCCAAGAAATTGGTTCAGACCTTCATGGATATGGAATCTGCATCCGGAGCACAAGCGGAGCCCGAACCCGCTCCTCAGCCTGCACCGGCACAACAGGCGGCACCTGCGCCCGAACCTCAGCCTGCTCCCCAGCAAGGTATGGGTATGGGCATGGATATGAATATGGGTATGCCGCAGATGGGTATGAATATGAACATGGGAATGCCACAAATGGGAATGCCTCAGATGGGAATGGGAATGCCTCAGATGGGAATGAACATGGGAATGCCGCAGATGAATGTACAGCCTGCGCAGTTCCAGAGTTTTTCACCGGAGTATGCGGCAACGCAGGCAAACGAAAATATCGGATTGATTATGGACGTTCCGCTTAATGTAACAGTTGAGCTTGGACGAACAAGTAAATCGATTTCCGAGATTTTGGATTTTGCGCCGGGTACCATCATCGAGCTTGATAAGATAGCAGGCGAACCAATCGATGTATTGGTTAATGGCAAGTTCGTTGCCAAAGGCGAGGTTGTTGTTATTGAAGAAAGCTTCGCTGTGCGTGTTACTGAAATTATCAAATAATAATCAACCAATAGGAGTGTAAGTTATGGCAAAGAATATTTTGATTTGTGATGATGCTGCTTTCATGAGAATGATGATTAAGGACATTCTTACAAAGAATGGCTACAATGTTGTCGGAGAAGCAGAAAATGGTTTGAAGGCTGTTGAAAAATACAACGAAACCAAACCCGACTTAGTGCTCATGGACATCACAATGCCTGAAATGGATGGAATTCAGGCTCTCAAAAAAATCAAAGAAGGCGATCCCGGGGCTATGATTATTATGTGTTCCGCTATGGGTCAGCAGGCAATGGTTATTGAATCCATTCAGTCAGGTGCAAAAGACTTCATTGTTAAGCCTTTCCAGGCAGACCGTGTACTTGAAGCCGTTAAGAAGGTAGTAGGTTAATGGCCGCGTGCCTTTCGTCTACCGCATCAGGATTTGGACAAACTATCGTGGTGTTACTCATCACGATATTTGTGCTTGTAGTATGCGCCTGGGTGACTAAATGGATAGGAAACTATCAAAAAGAAAAGGCACCCGGGGAGAACATACTCATTGTCGAGTCCAAGCGTATTGCACCCAATAAGTTTGTGGAAATCATAAAGATTGGGGAAAAGTATTATGCCCTTGGAATCGGCAAAGATGAGATGACCTTAATCGATGAAATAGACGGGGATACTTTAAAAGACCATTACGAAAATAGTGGTACATTCTCCTTTAAGGACTTTTTAAACAAAGCGAAGGAAAATGGGGTAGATAAATCCAAATGAAAAGAATTTTACGCTCAATGTGCCTGCTGTTATTGGTGGGCATATTGCTTATCAGTCCCAAAATTTCGGCTGAAGCGTCAAGCACGGATCCTACCGGCCATGGACAGACTCACTTAAACGGTGAGACTACCGGAAGAACCAACATTGATGAGCCGGGAAGTGCAACGACTCCTGACGAACTTAAGGAACTGAACATTTCTAACGATTTAACTATAACGTACAATAATGGTAACGGGGAGTTATCGGGATCTCTAAGGATTCTTTTAACGCTTACATTAATAGCGCTGGCCCCGCTACTTCTTATAATGTTGACATCGTTTACAAGAATAATTATTGTTCTTCACTTTACGAGGTCAGCACTCAACACATCGACAGCGCCTCCCAATAATGTGCTTATCGGGTTGGCTCTGTTTTTGACGTTCTTTATAATGCAATCTACTTTTACCACCGCTTATAATGAGGCAATCGTGCCCTTTGACAAGGGAGAGATCACTCAGCAAGAGGCTATCGAAATCGGCATGAAGCCCTTCAGAGACTTTATGTACGGACAGACCCAGACAAAAGACGTAAGGCTGTTTATGGAAATTGCGGAAGTAGAATGGGACGGAGAACTTGAATCTATTCCCAACTACATCCTTATTCCAAGCTTTATTGTCAGTGAGCTTAGGTCTGCATTTTTGATAGGCTTTATTATTTACATACCGTTTATCGTAATCGACATGATAGTGGCATCGGTACTTATGAGTATGGGTATGATGATGCTGCCGCCGACTACGATTTCTATGCCGTTTAAGATACTTTTGTTTGTGCTTGCGGACGGCTGGAGCCTGATTATAGGTTCTTTGGTAAAATCATTCAGATAATCGAAAGGGGAAATGGGAACTATGACGATAGAAGAAGTTGTAAGACTGGTAAGCCAGGGGTTATTCTTAGTAATCAAGCTATCTGCACCCATTCTTTTAATTTCACTTGTAGTCGGTTTGGTTATCAGTATATTCCAGACCGTTACATCCATTCAGGAACAGACACTTACCTTTGTTCCTAAGATTATCTGCGTTTTTTTAGGCCTTGCACTCTTAGGTTATTGGATGCTTGGCAGTATGAAAGACTATATTGTTGAATTATGGGCGGACTTTGGGCAATACATTCATTAGGAGGGTATGAAAAATGGTCAATTTCACATTTTCCATGGCCGAACTTGAAACCTTCCTTTTAATCGTTGTCAGAGTTACTTGTTTTATGTTCGCAGCTCCATTTTTTGGAATGAACGATACTCCAAGAAGAGTAAAAATCGGACTGGGCGTTTTAATATCTGTTGTGATATACAGAACAATCCCTGTGGGAGAATTTGAATATAACACTGTTTTGGGTTATTCCGTTTTAGTGTTAAAAGAAGCCATAACGGGAATATTGATTGGATACAGTGCCGCTATCTGTGAAGCAATTCTAAACTTTGCGGGACACTTGGTTGATATGGAAATCGGTCTTTCCATGGTTTCCATGTTTGACCCTGTTTCAAGACAGCAGGTAACCATAAGCGGATCTTACTATCATTACGTTGTAATGCTTATGATGCTTATTAGCGGTCTTTACCAGTTTTTACTTGGTGCCCTTACGGAAAGCTTTAGATTAATACCTTTAACAAAGGCGATTTTTAACTCAGAAAAAATACTTTCATCTATGGCGGTCTTTTTGGTGGACTATGTGACCATCGGTTTCAGGCTTTGCCTTCCGGTGTTTGCGGCAATGATTTTGCTTAACTCAATTTTAGGCGTACTTGCCAAGGTTTCACCGCAGTTAAACATGTTTGCCATAGGTATTCAGACTAAAATATTACTGGGACTTGCGGTTTTATTCTTGACAGTGGGCATGCTTCCCGGAGCATCAGCCATGATTCTTGGTGAAATCAGGAAAATGGTAACCGTATTTGTGGAGGCACTTGCATGATCCTTGAGTATGATCTTCAGCTCTTTGCAAAAGAAGGGCCGGGAGGAGAAAAAACCGAGGCACCTACTTCGAAAAAGAAGCAGGATGCCAGAAAAGAAGGTCAGGTAGCTAAGTCAAAGGAAATAGAAAATGCCTTTTCGCTCCTTGCTTTCTTTATACTTTTACAGGTTTATCTAGCAACCCTTGGAGATAAGCTTGTAGGTTTCTTTGCTCTTACATATGACGATATACCCGAGTACATTAAAAACTACGATGGGTATGTAAATCAGACTAGTATACTTGCTTTGGTCACTCAGAGTTTACTGCAGATAATGATGATATTGCTTCCGATTTTTGCGGTTGCATTTATTGTTTCTTTCGTGTGTGACGTAGCTCAGGTAGGATGGGCTCCTACGGGAAAGCCATTACAGCCTAAGTTTTCAAAGCTTGATCCAATTAAGGGATTTAAAAAGATTTTTTCGGGCAGAGCAATAATGGAGCTCGTTAAATCTATTTTAAAGATAGCAATTATTTCAATAATCACTTACACATACTTAAAAAAGAACATAAACGGTTTGTTTCTTTTGTATGATGTTAGCTTAAATCAGGGAATCGCGGCCACAGGTAAGCTTGTAATAAGCTTAGGGATTAGAATGGCTGCAGCCTACCTTGTTATCGCATTTGCCGATTATGCATACCAAAGATGGAAGCATTTCGACGATTTGAAGATGACAAAACAGGAAGTAAAAGATGAATTTAAGGATCAGGAAGGTGATCCTCAGATTAAGGGTAAGATAAGACAGAAGATGAGGGAAGCATCAAGGCGAAGAATGATGCAGGATATCCCCAAAGCCGATGTCGTAATTACAAACCCTACTCACTATGCGGTGGCAATCATGTACGATGCTGATAAATATGATGCGCCCATGGTGGTGGCAAAAGGTGAAAATTATCTTGCGCAAAGAATTAAAGATGTGGCCAGGGAAAACAACGTTGAAATCGTTGAAAACAAGCCCTTGGCGCGTATGCTTTACGCAAATGTTGAAGTGGGAGAGTTAATACCTCCCGAGCTTTATCAGGCAGTGGCGGAAGTTTTGGCATTCGTATATCACTTAAAGGGTAAAGTATAGATTATGTGAGAAAGGAGTCAGGGAATGAAAAAGGCTGATTTGGGTGTAGCTTTATATATTCTTGCAGCATTTGTAATGCTCATTGTGCCTATTCCGTCATGGCTTCTTGATATTTGTCTTGCAATCAATATATCAATAGCTTTCTTGATAATGTTTGTTTGTATGTTCACAAAAGAAGTTCTGGATATGTCCTATTTCCCTACGATCCTTCTTTTTACAACCATTTTCAGAATTTCTTTGAACGTATCATCTACAAAGCTTATTCTTTCAACCGGTAATCCCGGTAACGTTGTTGAAACCTTCGGTAGATTCGTTGGCGGAAATAACCTTGTTGTCGGTGTTATCGTTTTCATTATTCTTGTTTTGATTCAGTTTATAGTAATCAACAAAGGTTCGGAACGTGTAGCTGAAGTAACCGCAAGATTTACCTTGGACGCTATGCCCGGTAAACAGATGGCTATCGATGCCGACTTAAATACAGGCGCAATCACAGACCAGGAAGCAAAACTTAGACGAGAAAAGATTCAATCCGAAGCAAGCTTCTTTGGTTCCATGGACGGTGCTGTTAAGTACGTAAAAGGAGATGCGGTTGCAGGTCTTATCATTACTGCCATAAACATTGTGGGCGGTATTGTTATGGGTATGAGCAGAGGCGAAGATTTTTCTTCAGCCCTTTCAGCATACACAATCCTTACAATCGGTGACGGACTTGTAAGCCAGATTCCTTCCCTTTTGATTTCATTATCAACAGGTATTCTGGTTACAAAGGGTTCAGGCTCTGCGGACTTTGGTTCTGTCCTTGTAAGCCAGCTTTTCGGTATTCCCAAGGCTTTATATATAGTTGGCGGAACTATCGCCTTCCTTGGCCTTGTAACCCCTCTAAACGGAGTATTGTTTGTGGTTCTTGGCGCTACATTTGTAATTGCGGCAAGAGTAATGCAAAACACAATAGAGACGGCAAAGATAGAGACGGAGACGGAAACGGAGGAAGCGGAGGCACAAGAGATCCGGCAACCGGAAAATGTCACATCTCTTTTGCAGGTTGACCCTATCGAGCTTGAATTTGGTTACGGTATCATTCCTTTGGCAAATGTAAGCCAGGGCGGTGATCTTCTTGACCGTGTGGTTATGATAAGGCGTCAGATTGCTCTTGAACTTGGTACCGTTGTTCCTATCATTCGTTTAAGAGATAACATTCAGCTTAATCCAAACCAGTACATTATAAAGATTAAGGGTATTCAGGTAAGTGAAGGAGAAATCCTTTTTGACCACTACATGGCCATGAATCCCGGATACGTAGAAGAAGAGATTACAGGTATTCCTACTTTCGAGCCTTCCTTCCATCTGCCCGCAGTATGGATAACAGAAAGCCAGAGAGAAAGAGCGGAAAGCTTGGGATACACCGTTGTAGACCCTCCTTCAATCATTGCTACACACCTTACTGAAATAATCAGACAGCACATCGCAGAACTTCTTACAAGACAGGATGTTCAGTCTTTGATAAACAACTTAAAAGAAACCAATCCTTCTGTTGTGGACGAACTTTATCCTAAGCTTTTGTCCCTTGGTGAGATTCAAAAGATCTTACAAAATCTCTTAAAGGAAGGTATCTCAATAAGAGACTTGCTTACAATCTTTGAAACATTGGCAGACTATGCGCCCACCACAAGAGATACGGATATTTTGACAGAGTATGTGCGCCAAAGCTTAAAGCGTGCCATTTCCGGAAAGTATTTCCCTCAGAACGAGACTACAAGTGTTGTTACGCTTGATCCAAAGCTTGAGCAGGAAATCATGGCAAGTGTTAAGCAGACGGAACAGGGTGCATATTTGACCCTTGATCCCGAAAAAACAAAGGCAATCATCGACTCTACCGGAAAAGAGTTAAAGAAGCTTGAAAACTTAGGTAAAGCTCAGATAGTAATCACTTCTCCGATAGTAAGAATGTATTTCAAACGACTTACGGAAGAATACTTCAAAGATATGGTCGTTGTGTCGTATAATGAAATGGAATCAAATGTTGAACTTCAGTCAGTTGGGATGGTAACCGCATAAAATGATTATTAAAAAATTTCAGGCCAAAACAGAGAACGAAGCAGTAGAGCTAGCCAAGAAAGAGCTTGGCAATAATGTCGTGGTGATGAACGTTCGAAGCGTTAAAAGAAAGGGGTTATTTTCTTTTTTAAAACCTCAGCTTGTGGAAATCACCGTGGCACTTGAAGAAGAATCGGAAAAGCGTGAAATACATGCAGCCGCTCCCGATGCAAGAAGCATCACGGAGGCTTTAGGAAAGATAGCTCCCATCGTTGAAAAGGCAGAAGCTCAGAAAAGAGAAGAGACAATGTCAAAGAAAGAAGATTCGGATGCGGATAAAGTCATTGCAGAGCGTTTAAACAACCTTGAAAATCTGATTGAAGAAAAGCTTCAAAAGCCGGAAGAAGAAAAGGCTAAAGAAAAAGAAGTGCAAGAGGAAGAAAAGCAGGAAAACGATGAGCTTAAGTGTTTCTTTGAACTTCTTCACAAAACAATGACGGACAATGAAGTAAACGAAGAATATGCTTCTTCAATAATCGAAGAAACCGCAAAGATCACAAAGCCCGGCACTCCTTTTGACGTGGCTTTGGCAGGAATATATCAAAAGATGATCTTAAAGTTTGGAAAGGCATCAACCATCACTCCGGCGGAAGAAGGTCCCAAAACAGTTTTCTTCGTGGGCCCCACAGGCGTTGGAAAGACCACAACCATTGCAAAGATAGCATCAAAGTTTTCGGTTGAACAAAAGAAAAAGGTGGCCCTTCTTACGGCAGACACCTACAGAATTGCTGCGGCAGAGCAGTTAAGAACCTATGCAAATATTCTGGAGGTACCCTTCAGAATTATTTATACCATTGAAGAAATGGAGTCAGCTTTAAAAGATTTTACAAATTTTGATTACGTTTTTGTGGATACCGCAGGTCATTCACATCAAAACGAAGAACAAAAGAATGTAATGGGAAGTTTCATTCATTCTGTTGATTCACTAACACAAAAAGAAGTTTATCTGGTGGTCAGTGCCACCACTAAGTACAGAGATTTACGTTCTATTGCAGACGCGTACTCGCAGATTACGGATTATAAGCTTATTTTCACTAAGCTTGATGAAACAACGGCACTTGGTAACCTGTTAAATCTTAAGTTATATACCGGTGCGGATCTTTCATATGTAACTTGCGGACAGAACGTTCCCGATGATATCGAGGACTTTAACGCACAGCGTACTGTAAAGAATCTACTAGGGGGCAGAAAGTAAATGGATCAGGCTTCACAGCTTAGAAATATTATTAAATCCCAGAATGCTCCGCAAAGGCCTTTGGCAAGAGTCATTACGGTAACAAGCGGTAAAGGCGGGGTGGGCAAATCAAACACCTCTATTAACCTTGCCATTCAGTTTAAAAAGATGGGGCAGAGGGTAATAATTCTAGACGCAGACTTTGGACTTGCAAACATTGAAGTTATGTTTGGCGCGGTTCCGAAGCATAACCTCGCGGATTTAATCTATCAAGGAAAGAACATTAAAGACATTATCACCTGGGGACCTATGGATGTAGGCTTTATATCCGGAGGTTCAGGTATTGCAAGTATGTCCAATTTAAGCAGAGAGCATCTTACATACATTATTCAAAATCTCGCCGAATTGGATGCTATAGCAGACATCATTATTGTGGATACGGGAGCCGGAATTTCCGATGCTGTTTTGGAGTTTTTGGTGGCAAGCGGTGAAATCATTATTGTAACCACTCCTGAACCCACTTCAATAACAGACTCATATTCACTTTTAAAAGCACTTGCAAGACATCCGAGATTTTCTACAGAAAATTCTCAATTAAAGGTTTTGGCAAACAAAGTCGAAAACGCGGCCGAAGGACAGGCCCTTTACAATAAGCTTAATGCGGTAGTGGCAAGATATTTAAAACTCCCTGTAAATTATATCGGAGCCATTCCCGAAGACAGCCTTTTATCAAGAGCGGTTATGCAGCAGATGCCTGTATCGATACAGAGTCCCAATGCAAAGTCCGCCCTGGCTTTTGAAACAATAGCCAAAAACCTTATGAACAATGAAAATATCCAGACCGTAAAGAAACGTGGCATGGCAGCTTTCTTTTCACATATAGTTGTGGGCAAAAAAGCAAAAGAAAACAACAATAATTAAACAAAAGGAGCACGCAGATGTTAACAAACATTGTTATGGACGGAGATAAGGTTGATCTTAGATCCGTGGATTACCTTTTTGCAAAAGAAGGTGAACAGGTAAAAACATATTCAACAAAGGTATATATGGTTTTATCCGATGACAGGCTTGAAATCATGATGCCGCTTGAAAAGACTAAATTAATATTGCTCCCGGTGGGCTCAGAGTATGACCTTTGCTTTTATACGGCCAACGGTTTATATCAGTGCTATGCAAGAATCTATGACAGATATAAAAGTAACAACGTATATGTCCTTGCCTTTGAGTTAACCAGTAACTTAAGAAAACATCAAAGGCGTGAGTATTACAGATTCTCAACCGTCATGGATATGAGAATAAGAGAATTAAAAAGAGAAGAGGTTGAGTCTTTAAACGACTATAAGCCTCTTATCGTGCCGGGACTTCCCTTAAGAAGAGCCCTTATCTGCGACATAAGCGGCGGTGGTATGAGATATATAACTGACGTGTGGTACGATGAAGGCACATACATTTATTGCACCTTCTCTCTTAACATAGACGGTAAGTCAAAAGAATTTGAAATACTGGCGCAGGTTCTTTACATAAAGGAAATGCCAAACCGTCCCGGAGAATATGAACATAGAATTCAATATACCGGAATGGGAAGGGATGTAAGAGAAGAAATAATCAAGTTTATTTTCGAAGAAGAACGCAGGTTCAGAAGAAATAACAAGAAATAGTGTAATTACGACATACAAAACGGGGAATTGTATGACAATTAAATGTAATTAACCACAAATTAACATTAAAACTGTCAAATTGGAGTAAAAATTATGAAAAATATTCTCGTAGTTGATGACTCTGCACTTATGAGAAGAGTGTTGTGTGATATAATCAACTCGGATTCAAGATTTGAAGTAAAAGATCGCGCTACTGACGGAGAGGAAGCACTCGAGCTTCTCATGAAGAGAAAATACGATGTTGTTGTGCTCGATGTCAACATGCCGAGAATGAACGGCTTAGAACTTTTACGAGAATTACGAAACCGCAAGATTGCCGCCAGAGTTGTAATGGCAAGCACCCTTACAAAAGAGGGAGCCAAAACAACAATGGACGCCTTGGCACTCGGAGCTATTGATTTTATTCACAAACCTGAAAATGCAATGGAGTGTAGAGACGGAAGCTTCCAGAAGAGGTTTTTAGATCTCATCGCTGCAGCCTGTGAGAGTAAGGTTGCTCCTTTTGAAGAGGAAGTACCGGAAGAAAAGAAGAAAGAAGATTCCGATACAACCAAAAAGCTTTTGGAACTTGCAAGCAAAGCTTCAAAAGGAACGGGTAATAACAATCAAATAGTTGCCATTGCCAGTTCAACCGGAGGTCCCAAGGCTTTACAGGAAGTTATTCCAAAGCTTCCTAAAAACTTAAAGACACCGGTAGTTATAGTACAGCATATGCCTGAAGGGTTCACCTTATCGTTGGCAGATCGTCTCGATGAGTTAAGCGAGATTAAAGTATCCGAAGCAAAAGACGGAGAGATACTTGAAAACGCGCATGTATATGTTGCAAAAGGCGGAAAGCATTTAAATCTTGATATGGTTGGAGGAAAATACAAAGTTCGTTATTCTAACGAGCCTACACGTGAAGGCGTAAGACCTTCCGCCAACTATATGTACGAATCACTTGCGGCTTGTAATCAAGACAGAGTTGTATGCGTCGTTTTAACCGGAATGGGCGCGGACGGAACAGAAGGAATCAAGAATCTTAAGAAAACCAAGAACATATTTGTTATCGCACAAGATGCAGACTCCAGCACCGTCTACGGTATGCCCAAAGCTGTTTACACAGCAGGACTTACAAATTCAGTAGTACCACTTAAAGACGTTGCTAGGGAGATCATCATGAACGTGGGGGTCAACTAAGATGGATGTAAGTCAATACCTTGAGATTTTCCTCGATGAAACAAAGGAACATCTACAAAACCTTAACACTCAGATTTTGGAATTGGAACAGGATTCCGAAAACATGGACACCGTTAACGAAATCTTCCGTGCCGCACACTCATTAAAGGGTATGGCAGGTACCATGGGATATAAGAGAATGCAGAATCTTACCCATGATATGGAAAATGTTTTCTCAGAAGTTCGTAACGGAAACATTAAAGTACAGCCCGGAATGATAGATATATTATTCCAGTGTTTGGATGCCCTTGAAGGATATCTTGCCGCTATTCAGGAAACTTCGGATGAAGGAACCAACGACAACGAAAACCTTATTAAGGCATTAAACGACATTTTAAATTCTAAAGGTGGCTCAGTCGAAGCACCTAAGAAAGAAGAAGCCAAAGAAGAAGCTCCTGCGAAAGAAGCACAGGCTGAAGCAAAGGCAGATGCCCCTGCATCAGGCTCTAAGGAAAAATGGCAGGAAATCAAGCTTACAGATACAGAGAAAGATCTTTATGCAAAGGCTAAAGAAGAAGGTCAGCATTTCTACGGAATTACCGTTTATATTCAGGAAAGCTGTATCTTAAAGGCCGCAAGAGCATTCCTTGTATTTAAAGCTTTGGAAGAACGCGGAGAAATTCTTCTTTCTAAACCTTCCACACAAGATATAGAAGATGAAAAGTTTGATTTTGACTTTAGCTTAATCGTTGTTTCAAAGGATTCCTTTGATAACATTAGAGAAGCTATCAAGAGCGTATCAGAAATTGAAGATGCATTCGGTCGTGAACTTACCGATGCAGACTTTGGTGGCAGCGTAGAAGCTTCCGAAGAAAAGACTGAAGAAGCTCCTGAAGCTAAAGAAGAAACTCATGTTGCAGCAGCTCCCAAGGCTCCCGCAACAACAGACAACGCTGCTAAGGCAGGAGACAAGAAACCTGTTGCTAAGCCCGTTGTTAACAGAACTGTTCGTGTAGATATCGAAAAGCTTGACGTTTTGATGAACTTGGTATCCGAGCTTATCATTGCAAAGAACTCATTGGTATCTTCCACAAGTTCAGACGATACAAAGCAGAATTCAAACTTCAATGAACAGATAGAGTATTTGGAAAGCGTTACCACCAACCTTCACGAATCAGTTATGAAGGTTCGAATGGTGCCTATCGAATCAGTTGTAAGTAAGTTCCCTCGAATGATAAGAGATATGCAGAAGTCTCTTAACAAGAAGATGGAATTACACATGAGCGGTGAAGAGACAGAATTGGACCGTACCGTTGTTGATGAAATCGGCGATCCTTTGATGCACTTGTTAAGAAACTCTGCCGACCATGGTCTTGAATCAGCTGAAGTAAGAAAAGAACGCGGAAAGCCCGAAACCGGTAATATCTACTTAGACGCTTATCAGGACGGTAACAACGTTGTTATCGAAGTAAGAGATGACGGTAACGGTATTGACGTTGAAAAGGTAAGAGATAAAGCAATTTCCAGAGGAACCATTACTCCCGAACAGGCTGAGAACATGTCTGATAAGGAAATTATCGATCTTTTGTTCTTACCCAGCTTCTCAACAAAAGAAGTTGTATCCGAAATTTCCGGCCGAGGCGTTGGTCTTGACGTAGTTAAGTCTAAGATCGAAGCATTAAGCGGTGAAGTAGAAGTAAAGAGTAAGCTCGGTGAAGGCTCAACCTGGACAGTAAGACTTCCTTTGACACTTGCTATTATCCAGGCATTGATGGTAGTCGTAGGAAACGAAAAGTATGCGATTTCCTTAGGCTCTATCCAGACTATAGAAGATATTTCACCAAGCGAAATAAAGCTTGTACAAAACAAAGAAGTTATCCAGTTAAGAGGTTCCGTAATACCGATTATCAGATTGTCAAATGTGGTTGAGGTTGAATCAACAAAGAGCCCTGAAGATAACTTGGTTGTAGTAATAGTTAAGAAGGGCGATCGCCTTGCAGGTTTGGTGGTAGACGAACTTATCGGACAGCAGGAAATCGTTATTAAGTCCCTTGGCAAGTACATAAGCAAGTGTAAGTTCATCAGCGGTGCGACTATCCTTGGTGATGGTGAAGTTGCATTGATACTTGATGCAAATGCACTGATTTAATGAGGGGAGGGTCAAACGATGGATGAATTAAGAACAACCACTAATGAACATGATACAACGCAATATATCGTAATTAAGATCGGAGAAGAACAGTACGGTATCAATATTGCTTTCGTTGATAATATCGTGCGTATGCAGCATATCACGAGAGTTCCCAAGGTACCCGCATACTTAAAAGGTGTTATTAACCTTAGAGGTATTGTTGTTCCCGTAATGAGCTTAAGACTTAAGATGGGCCTTGAAGATGATGAAATCACAAAGGCAACAAGAATTATCATCTTAAAGAATGAAGCCGCAGGCACAATCGGTATTATCGTTGACGAAGTAAAAGAAGTTATTACTCTTGACAACGAACAGGTTGAAAAGGTTGCAACAACCGACAACTCTCCCGACCATGTAAACTTTGTACAGTGCGTCGGAAAGTGCGGACAGGATCTTGTATCAATCCTTGACTTAAATGCGGTAACCATCGAGAAAGAATAATAATGTGACAAATACCCAGACAATTTTCCGGTAGGTAAAACTATCGGAAAATTGTGGGCGTTTGGTCAAAATAGGAGTAGTGTCAATGGGCGATTTAAACTTGGAAAGCGTATCGGAACAGTATCTTGATGTTTTAAAGGAACTTGGAAACATCGGTGCGGGAAATGCGACAACCGCACTTGCGCAGATGCTTCAGTGTAAAGTAGACATGAAGGTTCCGCAGGTAAGACTTCTTGATTTTGGTGAAGTCGGAACATTAATGGGTGGCGAAGAACAGATTATGGCAGGTATTTACCTTTGTGTAGAAGGTGATATTACCGGCTCTATTATGTTTTTGCTTGAAAAAGATGCAGCAAGACACCTTGTTTCCAAACTTATGGGAATGGAGCTTGAAGGCGACACCTTTAGTGAAATGGAAACTTCCGCTTTAAAAGAAATCGGAAACATCATTACCGGCGCATATCTAAATTCTTTATCAACAATCACTAACTTGAAAATTTATCCGTCCATTCCCGATCTTACGATCGATATGGCCGGTGCAATATTAAGCGTTCCCGCAATTGAATTCGGAACACTGGGAGATAAAATTTTATTGATTCAGACCCAATTTACAGATGATTTTGAGCTAAACGGTTTCTTTATTTTGGTACCGGATCTTGAATCATACGGTAAGATACTCGGAGCACTTGGAATGATTTAAATTTTATTTTGCGGGAGATTTTATGAGCGAATTGATTAAGGTAGGCATGGCCGACCTAAAGGTATGCATAAGCCCCGACAGTGTAACGACCTTGGGACTTGGCTCCTGTGTAGGCGTAGCCATTCGTGATAAGGAAAATAAAGTCGGAGGATTGGCGCACGTAATGTTGCCCGATTCAACGGCCATCAGAAATAATACAAACATTTACAAATTTGCTGACACGGGCATTACCGAACTTGTTCGTCTTATGGAAGAAAAAGGAGCAAAAAGAAGCCGTATGGTTGCAAAAATTGCAGGCGGCGCCCAAATGTTCTCGTTCCAGAATAAGAGCGAACTTGTAAGAGTCGGCGACAGAAATGTTGAAGCCAGCAAGAAAAAATTAAAAGAGTTAGGTATTCCGATTATTGCGGAGGATACCGGCGATTCTTACGGTAGAACCGTAATCTTTTACCCCGAAACGGGTGATTTTGTCATTCGTGCGGTCGGTAGGGAAGAGAGGACTATTTAATCGTGAAAAGACAGCAGTTACCGCTATTATTGATGTTAATTGCGGGGGCAATTACTTCAATCACTGTCTATATGCGAGGTCTCGGGCTTAAAACAATGCTTATAGCTTTGCTTGCAGCCTTGGTAGCATTTTATTTTTTGGGATCTATCATCGTAAGCATCCTTGACGGCTTTGACAGAAGAAATGCAATCATGAAGCTTTCCGAAGAAGGTGAAGTTATAGACAAGACCGACTTTGATTCCATTGATGAATTTGTGGAGAACGAAGAGGAAGAAGAAAGCTCAGAAGATGAAGAAAACGATGAATCCAGATAGCTTGCATAATTTTTATGCCAAGTATGAGTTTACAGGGGATGGAATTCTTACATGGACGAGCAGGAAAGAAAAAAGTTATGGGAGAGATATGCCTCCGATAAGTCTGCCGAATTAAGAGAGCAGCTTATTCTAGAGTACGCTCCGTTAGTTAAGTTAGTAGCGGGGCGACTTAGCATGTACTTAGGTTACAACGTTGAATATGAAGATCTTTGCAGCTATGGTATTTTCGGGCTCATTGATGCCATCGATAAGTTTGACTGTTTAAAGGACGTCAAATTCGAGACATATGCAAGCCTTAGAATACGAGGCTCTATTTTGGACCAGATAAGAAAGATGGACTGGATACCCAGAACCGTTCGTCAGCGCCAAAGAGAGCTTGATAAGGCTATGCATGAAATTGAACTTGAAACGGGACATCCGGCAACTGACGAAGAACTGGCGGCTAAGCTTAACATTTCTTCCGATGAATTATGCGAATGGCAGTCTCAGCTTAAGGTTACAAATGTTGTTTCTTTGAACGAATTTATGGAATCGGGAAGTGAAGTGCCAAATGAAAAAAATCTGGCTTCTCACTTTGAATCTCCCGAGGAAGTTGTCGATAAAAAAGAGTTAAAAGAAAAACTCATGGAATCCTTGGATTTATTAACTGAAAAGGAAAGAAAAGTAATACTTTTGTACTACTACGAAGAGCTTACTTTAAAAGAAATAAGCTACGTTTTGGAGGTTTCTGAGTCCAGAGTTTCACAACTTCATACAAGAGCAATACAAAAAATGAGAGAAAAGCTTGGACGTTACATGGGTATTCTGTTAGAATCAAATTAGAAGGATATTTGATTACTGACATTCAGGCATGGGGGTTACACTTAATGAACGGATATTTCCAGGTTGTAGAGCGAGGGGGCAAGTGCCACGTAAAACTTGTTCCACCCACAAACGGTGGGGAGCCTATACAAAGAGAAGAATTATTCGAATATCTTAATTACAAGAATATCACTTTCGATATGAAACTTCTTGTATCCACTTTGGCAGGGCTAGAGAGCGTTGCCTTTTTTCCCACGATTACAGATTTTCTTCATAAGGACGGAGAGTATGTAAAGGTTACCACTGCTCCCGATGCTATGTCTGTTTCCGTAAGGATGATTCCGTGTTTTGACGGCGGAGAGCAGATGAGCAAAGAAGAATTCATGCGTGAATTCACAGGTCGTGGAATAAGTTATGGATACGATGATGCAGCTATAGATGCATTTTTGGCTAACAGAGAATATTGTAAGAGTGTGGTTTTGGTAAAGGGCACAGCTCCCATACAGGGTGAGGATGCAAAGATTGAGTATTTCTTTAATACAAATCCCAAAGTTCGTCCTACTCTTAACGAAGACGGAACGGTTGACTTTTTCCACTTAAACACAATAAATCATATTAATGCGGGAGATTTGCTTGCACGCTTAACACCTGCGGTTCTGGGTACACCCGGTAAAAACGTAAAGGGTGAAGTCATTAATCCAAGAGAAGTAAAGACTCTTGCTTTAAAGTATGGCCACAACATTCGTGTAAACGAAACTGAAACCGAAGCATATTCAGAGGTTTCGGGCCATGTTTCTTTGGTTGAAGGAAAAATCTTTGTATCAAACGTTTTGGAAGTAGAAAACGTTGATAACAGTGTAGGTAATATAGATTACGACGGAAGCGTACAGGTAAACGGTAACGTATGTGAAAACTTTACCGTAAAGGCCAAGGGTTCCATCGAAGTAAGAGGTGTTGTTGAAGGTGCTTATTTGGAAGCAGGCGAAAACATCACCATCATGCGCGGTATGAACGGAATGCGTAAAGGAGAGCTTAAAGCAGGCGGAAACGTTGTTGCAAAGTTCTTGGAAAATGCTAAAGTTATAGCTGACGGTTTTGTGGAAGCAGACACCATTCTCCACAGCAACATTACCGCGGGAACCGATATAAGAGTATCGGGAAGTAAGGGATTTATCGCAGGCGGAAGAGCTTGTGCCACAAATTCCGTTGAAGTTAAAAACTTAGGTTCTCAAATGGGTGCCGATACCATCATCGAAGTAGGTATGGACACAGGTGTTAAGACCACCATGCAGGACCTTAAGAAAGAAATAGTTGAAATAAATAAGCAACTTACCACAATAAGACCCGTTTTGGACGGAGCAAAGGCTAAAATCCAGCAAGGCATAAGAATGACAGCCGACCAATTGGGACAGATTCAGAAACTGGCGTTATTAAGCAAGGAATTAAACGAAAAGCTTCAAAACGATATTTCCGAGCTCAATAAATATCAGGATACGCAGGATTCACAATCATCAAGCATGGGACAGGTTATTGTCAGGGGTGATGTTTATCCCGGCACAAAGGTTGTTATCGGTGACGTATCCATGGTAGTAAAGTCAACAATGAAATATTGTCGCTTCATTAAGGAGGGCGGCGAGGTTAAGATGGTGGGAATTAATTAGCTTTAATTCCTTAACATGAGGGCTGTGTATGGGATTAGGACCTTTGGAGTTATCAGGCGGAATTTCGCGAATGACGGATTTTGCCAACATTAAGCACAATGAAGATCATAAGGGGATTGTCGATCAGGCCAATTTCTCGGGACAGTTTGACAAAGAGATTCAAGAGCGTGCAAATGCCGTAAATAAGGGTGCGGGTATCACCAATGACAGTGAGAAGAAATTTGATGCCAAGGATAAGGGCTCAAATGAATATCACGGAGACGGCGGAAGGCACAGAAATCCTGAGAAAAAAGAAAATGGTGACGGTGTCGTTGTTACAAAAGAAAAGACATCTACGTTCGACATAAGGATTTAAAATGAGCACAACAGAAATAGTTCTTTTGGTAATAGGAGGCTTATTCTTTGCAATAAGCTTCTTTTTGCCTGACACAAAGAAAGACGAAGAAAAGAAAATAACCGAAGACGAAATAAGAGACCTTGTAAACAAGGAAATGGACGCCGCAAAGATTAAGATTGACGATATGGTGGAAGAAACCGTTAACTACTCAATCGAAAAAACAGAGCGAGCTCTTGAGCGTCTTTCTAATGAAAAAATCATGGCGGTTGATGAATACTCGGAAACCGTTTTAAAGAAGATAAACGACAATCACAATGAAGCCGTTTTTCTTTATGATATGTTAAACGATAAAGACGAAAAGCTTAAAAACACCGGCGAAGAATTAAAAGTTTCAAAGACCGAGCTTGAAAAAGAGCGTAAGGATTTGGAAGAAAAGAAAAAGAAAGTCGATGAAGAAATTAAGCAAAAGGAAGAAAAGGTAAAAGAGGAAGAGGCTTTAAAAGAAGAAGTAATTGAGGAGCCTAAGGCTGAAGAAGTTGTGGAAGCTCCCACCTTTACACCTTTTGTTCCGGAACATTTAAAGATAGTTGACGGCGTAGCGGTTGTAGATAAAGACAAAGAAAAGAAAACCGTAGTTAAAAAGGCTCCCGCAAAGAAGCCTGCGGTTTCAAAAACCGTGACTCCCACAGAAAATCCCGCATCCATAGACGTACATTTGTCAGCTGATAATGTGGGAAGAAAGAATTCCAACGAAATGATTAGAAAGCTTCACGAGCAAGGTAAGTCAAACATGCAGATAGCTAAAGAGCTTGGCCTTGGAGTCGGTGAAGTTAAGCTTGTAATAGATTTGTTTTCTTCAAAAAAGAGTAAGTAAGGTACACTTAAATGAACTTAAAATCCTATTTTAGGGGTATCGGGGCAGGCATGATTGTAACTGCCATAATTATGGGTGTTTCAATGCCAAAGATAGTTTCGGCAGACTCCGTAGAAAAAGAAACCCTTATAGAAACAGCAGAACAAAAAGAAACTGAAGATAAAAAAGAAATAGCCGAAGCCGCTCCTTCCGTATCGGGAGACGAAGCCTTTGAAAAGGAAGTAATAAAGGCTGTGTCAAACAATGAGGCCATAAGAAACGAAGCCAAAGAGGAAGAGGATACTGAGGCTAAAGAAGAAACTCAAAACGAAGAAGTTAAAGAAGAAGTAAAGGAAGAAGAGCCCGAAGAAGAAATCCTTCCTAAGCCCATAGATCCAATGCCCGAAGGCGAAGAAGGATACACCGATTTAGGGGAACTTGTTGAAATAAAAGTTATTCCCGGAGATTCTTCCGTAAGCGTTGCAAGAAGAATATATGAAGCAGGCCTGGTTGAATCCGCCATCGAACTTGACGAATTTTTGTGCCAGAACGGATACGATAAATCAATCAGCGTAGGAACCTATGAAATAGCAAAAGGCTCTGACTTTGATACAATAGGAAAAATTATTACAAGAAGGAATTAAAACTCTTAGGAGGATATGATGGATCATTTTTTTGAAAGATTAAGAGGCCAAAGAACTATGGAAAGACAGAATAATACAGAAGACAGCGAAAGAAAAGAAAAAACAAGGGCATACCTTAATAAGATACAGGCTCAGCTTGAAGAAAACTTTAGCCTACTTAAAGACATAAAGGATGCTCCTAAGAAAAAAGAAGAAGAAACCATTCAGGCCATAAGAGAATCAACTCTTGACGTAGTTCACAATGAAAACGTTAAAGTATACAGAAACGTTCAGGCAGTAGTGGTATCTGAAACCGAAAAGGTTTCCGATTCTCTAAACAAAATGAATGAAAGGTTAAATAAGAAGTTAAACATTGCGGTAATCTTTTCAATTCTCGCATTTGCTTTTGCGATTCTTACTTTTGCCTATACCGTTCTTTCAGAATACGGAATTTTATGATAGTATTTTAAGCAGGGTTTTTACCCTGCTTTTTTTATGTTTAAGAGTAAAAAAACTAAGAAAGACCTTGCACTTGGGCCTTATCTGTGTTAAACTCTTAGCGCTGTAACTAAAAAGCACGTGTATTTTGCATGTCTAAAAACCTGCAAAGCCCCGTCGGTGCCGAATAACGCGTCGGTTGACGGATATAGGAAATACACGGATGATTAACCAAAATGGAGGATTTTAAAATGAGCGTTATTTCAATGAAACAGTTACTTGAAGCAGGTGTTCACTTTGGACACCAGACCAGAAGATGGAACCCTAAGATGGCTCCTTACATCTTCACAGAAAGAAACGGTATTCACATTATTGACTTACAGAAGTCAGTAGGAAAGGTTGACGAAGCTTACAACGCTATCTCTGATATCGTTGCACAGGGCGGTACAATTCTTTTCGTTGGTACAAAGAAGCAGGCACAGGACGCTGTTAAGACAGAAGCTGAACGTTGCGGAATGTACTATGTAAATGAAAGATGGCTTGGCGGTATGCTTACAAACTTCAAGACAATCCAGTCAAGAATTGCAAGATTAAAAGCTATCGAAACAATGTCACAGGATGGCACATTCGATGTACTTCCCAAGAAGGAAGTTACAAACCTTAAAAAGGAATGGGAAAAGCTTGAAAAGAACCTTGGCGGTATCAAGGACATGAAGAGAATTCCCGATGCTATCTTTGTTGTAGATCCTAAGAAGGAACACATCTGTGTTCAGGAAGCTCACTCACTCGGTATTACATTACTTGGTATCGGTGATACAAACTGCGATCCTGAAGAACTTGATTATATTATCCCCGGCAATGATGACGCTATCAGAGCCGTAAAGCTTATCGTTGCTAAGATGGCAGACGCTGTTATCGAAGCTAACCAGGGCGAAGCTGTTGACGTAGCTGATGCAAACGCTGACGTTGAAGCAGAAGCTACAGATATCGAAGAAGTAGCACAGACTGAAGAATAATTTTAACGATAAACTTATAAGGAGAATAAAATAATGGCAGATATTAGCGCAAGCATGGTAAAAGAATTACGTGAGATGACCGGCGCAGGTATGATGGACTGCAAGAAGGCTCTTAACGAAACAAACGGCGATATGGAAGCAGCTGTTGAAGTTTTAAGAAAGAGCGGCGCAGCTAAGGCTGAAAAGAAGGCTAGCCGTATCGCAGCAGAAGGTATCACACGTGTTGCAGTTTCAGGAAACAAGGCAGTAGTTGTTGAAGTTAACTCAGAAACAGACTTCGTTGCTAAGAACGAAACATTCCAGGCATATGTACAGGCAGTTGCTAACCAGGCACTTGCTTCTTCAGCATCAGATGTTGAAGGTATGATGGATGAAAAGTGGGTTGAAGATTCATCTAAGACAGTTAAGGAAGCTTTAGTTGAAAAGACAGCTACAATCGGTGAAAAGCTTTCTATCAGAAGATTTGCTAAGGTTGAAGGAGACACAGTTGTTTCTTACATCCACGGCGGCGGAAGAATCGGTGTTTTGGTTGCTGCTAACGGAGCTAAGGGCGCAAACGTAGAAGAAGCTCTTACAAACGTAGCTATGCAGGTTGCAGCTATGAACCCTCAGTATATCTCAAGAAACGATATTTCAGCAGATGAACTTGCTAAGGAAAAGGACATCACACTTGAAAGTGCATTAAACGATCCTTTCTCACTTCCCAAGCCCATCTTAAACAAGCTTATTGAAAAGGCAATCAACGACAACGTATGGAGCGCTGAAGACAAGGCTATCTACGAAGAGAAGAAGTCAAACATGAACTATCTTCCTAACTTCTTATCAGATGCAGCTAAGGCTCAGTTAGCTCAGTTAGCTCTTGATGACAAGGCTAACATTTCAAGCGACAAGATCTTCGCAGGACTTGTTGAAGGCCGTATTTCTAAGCACTTAAAGGAAATCTGCTTACTTGATCAGGTTTACGTTAAGGCTGAAGACGGAAAGCAGAGCGTTGGCGCATACCTTAAGACTGTTGATGCTAACATCGCAATCGCTAAGTTCGTTCGTTTCGAAGTTGGTGAAGGTATGGAAAAGAAGGTTGACGACTTCGCAGCAGAAGTTGCAGCTCAGGCAGGAATGTAATTTCCAAACATATTAAAAATTTAAAGCCATCGGATTTATCCGATGGCTTTTCTTTTGCCCAAATTCTTGACATCTATGATACAATGGTATGAAGATTGAGAGATTAAAGGTTTACCGGAAAACTAAAATTTTGAAGGATTTAAAACGGTATGAAGGATAATAGTGCCTTTTTAAAGGGCATGCGAGACGGGCTTCCAATAGGCCTTGGATATTTCGCAGTTTCTTTTTCACTTGGAATAATTGCCAAAAAGGGCGGGCTCTCGCCTTTACTTGGCTTTTTCTCAAGCCTCTTTACAAGAGCATCCGCAGGAGAATACGCAGGTTATTCTTTGATTGCTGCAGGTGCTTCTTTCTGGGAAATGTTTATAATTTCCGTGATCACCAATGCAAGGTATTTACTTATGAATTGTGCCTTGACTCAAAAGTTTGAAGAAAGCACAAAAATGATTAAACGATTACTTGTGGGTATGTGCTGTACCGACGAGATTTTTGGCATATCAATTGCATGGCCCGGAAAACTTAAGCCAAAGTATACATTTGGAGCAACGGTTGTTGCAGGGCCTATGTGGGCTTTAGGAACCGCACTTGGTATAATTGCGGGTTCCGCCCTTCCCTTAAGATATGTATCAGCCTTAAGCGTAGCTTTGTACGGAATGTTTTTAGCTATAATCATTCCTCCGGCAAAGAAAGATAAAGCGGTTACCGCATGCGTTATTGCAGGTTTTTTGTTTAGCTATTTATTCAGCGTCACACCGCTTTTAAAGGAAATTAGTTCAGGCACAAGAACCATCATTTTAACAATTGCCATTTCAACTGTAATTTCTCTTATTAAGCCTGTAAAGGTTAAAGAAGAGGAGGTGGCTAAGAATGAGTGATTCTTTAAAGCTTTTTATTTATTTAGCCATAATGATACTTACCACAAACGGCGTAAGAGTGCTTCCTTTAACCTTAATACGTAAGCCTATAAAGAATCGTTTTATTCAAAGCTTTCTTTACTATGTGCCTTACGTAACACTGGCGGTTATGACATTCCCCGCAATCATGGAAGCAACACAAAGTCCAATAGCAGGTTTAATTGCACTTGTCGCGGGTGTACTTGCTGCATTCTTTGGACTTGGACTTCTTCCTGTTTCTATTATTTGCTGTTTGGTAGTATTTATTTGTGAAACATTTTTAGTGTAATTGTATGAGAGGGAAAATTATGGAAAGAATAATTACAAGTCTTCTTGAAACAGACGCCTATAAGTTTTCAATGGGTCAGGCTATTTACCATCAATACAGTGAATATAAGACCACCTGGTCTTTTAAGTGCAGAAACACTGACGTTAAATTCACTAAGGAAATGGTTGAAGAAATAAAGCGCCAGATTAAGATGTATTGTGACTTGCGATTCAGTGAAGAAGAGCTTTATTACTTAGATTCAATCAAGTGGATAAGAGGTTCTTATATAGACTATTTAAGACTATGGAAGCCAAGATTCGATGATTTTTACTTTGGAACGGATTCCCCTTGTGGCCTTACAATTGAGACCAAGGGAACCTGGCTTAATACTTCCATGTATGAAATCCCTACCCTTGCCATCGTAAACGAAGTATATTTTAGAATGGCTTACGATTACGATGAGCTCTTTAAAGACTTTAAAGTACGCCTTGAAGAAAAGATTAAGGGACTTCAAACAGGAGAGTATGAGCTTGGGGCATTCTCTGAATTCGGACTTAGAAGAAGGCTTTCAAAAGAAGCTCAGGACTTGGCTGTAAAGTCTTTGGCCGATGCCAAAATGAAGGATTCTTTCTTTGTTGGTACGTCTAATGTATATTTAGCAAAAAAATACGGCCTTACTCCCGTAGGAACCATGGCTCATGAATGGATTATGTGCGTAGGACAGGGAAATCATAAGCATAATCCCGCATATTCAAACTGGTATGCTCTTGATGCCTGGGTAAAAGAATACGGAGTGTTAAACGGTATTGCATTAACTGATGCCATTACAACAGAGTGCTTTTTAAAGGATTTTCAGCTTACATTTTCAACCCTCTTTTCGGGAGTTCGCCATGATTCAGGGGACCCGTACGAATGGGGCGAATTAATGATTAATCATTATAAGTCACTAGACATAGATCCTTTGACAAAGACTTTATTATTTAGCGACAGTTTAGACTTTGAGCGTGCCACAAAGCTTAGAAGATACTTTAAAGATAAGGCTAAAACCGCCTTTGGAATAGGTACTTTTATTGCAAACGATACAAAGGTGCCGGCACTTAATATCGTTATGAAGACAACCGCATGTAACGGATGTGATGTAGCCAAAATTTCCGATGATGAAGGGAAGGGCATGTGCAAAAATCCCGACTACATACACTACCTTAAACGTTGCATCGAATGGCGCATGAAAAACGAAAGCGGTAATTCCTTAAGGGTATAAATTCACGTTGTATTAGACAATCAAAAATGGTATAATTTTTGGTGTGTGAGACATTGAATCACACTAAAACAACTTTATATAGTGGGAGGAATTTTTCAATGAAAAAAGTATTATCAGTAGTACTTGCATTGGTAATGGTATGTTCCTTGTGCGCTTGCGGAAGCGCAAAGACAACTGCTGCTAAGAGCGGAAACGATGTTCCCGATTCTATGACAGCTTCCGACGGTAAATACCAGATTGCATTGGTAACAGACGTTGGTCAGTTAAAGGATGGTTCTTTTAACGAAGGAACATGGAACGGCGTTAAGTTGTACGCTTCTCAGAACGGAAAGAGCTATAAATATTATCAGCCCGCAAACGGTTCAGAAGCTACAGACGATGACAGATACAACGCAATGGCTGCAGCAGCAGACGCAGGCGCTGAAATCATCGTAGCACCCGGTTTCTTACAGGCTACAGCACTTGAAAAGGCAGCTACAAACTATCCCGATGTAAAATTCGTATTCATCGATGGATGGAGCTTAGGTCTTGATAACGTAGCAGCTGTTGCTTACAAAGAACACGAATGTGGTTACTTTGCAGGTTATGCTGTTGTTAAAGACGGTTACACAAAGTTAGGCTTCTGCGGCGGTGGCGGCGGCACAAACCCTGCATGTTGCAGATACGGTTACGGATTTGTTCAGGGCGCAAACGATGCTGCTAAAGAACTTGGCGTAAACGTTGATATCAACTACACATGGTTATATGGTTCATCATATTCACCTTCAACAGAACTTCAGACACTAGCAAACGGTTGGTATGAAACCGGAACAGAAGTTATCTTCGCTTGCGGTGGTACACTTTGCCAGTCAGTATTCGCAGCTGCTTCAGCTAACGATGCTAAGGTTGTAGGTGTTGACGTTGACCAGGCTAACGATTCACCCGTAGTTATTACTTCAGCTATGAAGGAATTAGCTAACTCTGTACAGCAGATGTGTGCTAAGTTCTACGGCAACGAATGGTCATCAATCGGTAACACATGCCAGACTCTTGGCGCTAAAGAAGGAGACACAGGTCTTCCTACAGCTGAATCTTCATGGAGATTCAAAAAGTTCACAGTTGACGAATACAACAAGTTATTTAACGACGTTGTAAGCGGCAAGCTTGTTATCGATGACAACTACGAAGCAAACTTCGCACAGAGCTACTCAAACGCTACTGTAAACGTAGTTGAATAATTAAAGACTTTAAAAGGGCTTCGAAAGAAGCCCTTTTTTTGTACGACTTTGCTTGAAACTTTCACTCAATTTTATTAAGATAAATATATGGTTTTTGGTTAAAAAAACTATTCTTTTTACACCTTTTTTGAAAGGAAGAATATTCAATGGGTAGCGAATCCGAGTACGTAATTGAGATGCTCCACATCACCAAAGAATTCCCCGGAATAAAAGCAAACGATGACATCACCCTTCAGTTAAAGAAGGGCGAAATTCATGCGCTTCTTGGTGAAAACGGTGCAGGCAAATCAACGCTTATGAGCGTGCTTTTCGGGCTCTATCAGCCTGAAGAGGGAATCATTAAAAAAGACGGTAAGGAAGTAAAGATTGACAGCCCTAATGATGCAACAGCCCTTCATATCGGTATGGTGCATCAGCACTTTAAGCTTATTGAGGTTTTCAGTGTCCTTGATAACATTATCCTTGGTGCGGAAGATACTAAGTGGGGCTTTTTATCTGAGAAGGCTGCAAGAAAAAAGGTTACGGAATTATCCGAAAAATACGGCCTTTACGTTGACCTTGATGCAAAGGTTGAAGACATTTCCGTTGGTATGCAGCAAAGAACGGAAATATTAAAGATGCTTTACAGAGACAATGAAATATTGATCTTTGATGAGCCTACAGCCGTGCTTACTCCTCAGGAAATAGAAGAACTTATGGCAATCATGAAAAACCTTGCAAAAGAAGGCAAGTCTATTTTGTTTATTTCCCATAAGTTAAACGAAATCATGGAAGTATCGGATCGAGTTACGGTTTTAAGAAAAGGAAAGTATGTTGCAACCGTTAACACCAAAGATACAAACAAACAGGAACTTTCTAACATGATGGTGGGTCGTCCTGTTCAGCTTGAAGTTAAGAAAGACGAAGCAAAGCCTACTGATGTGGTGCTTTCTGTAAGAAATGTAAGCGTAATGTCTCACATTCATAAAAGCGAAGCTGTAAAGGACGTTTCTTTCGACGTAAGAAAGGGAGAAATCGTTTGTATAGCAGGTATCGATGGAAACGGTCAGACTGAGTTTATACATGCTCTTACAGGCTTAGATCAAATAAGCGGTGGCACCATTACAATTGACGGTCACGACATTACAAAGGCTTCCGTAAAAGAAAAGGGTAAATACATGGCCCATATTCCCGAAGACAGACATAAGCACGGCCTTGTGCTTGATTTTACTTTGGAAAATAATATGGTGCTTCAAAGATTCCAGGAAAAAGAATTCCAGCATAACGGCTTTATTAAGTTTGATGCCATTAGAAAATACGCACAGGAATTAATCGATAAATTTGACGTGCGTTCCGGTCAGGGACCTGTCACAATCACACGTTCAATGTCAGGCGGTAATCAGCAGAAGGCTATTATTGCAAGAGAGCTTGACAGAAACCGTGATTTGATTGTGGCTGTTCAGCCCACCCGTGGTCTTGACGTAGGTGCCATCGAGTTCGTGCACGCTCAGCTTGTTAAGCAGCGTGATGAAGGAAAGGCAGTTTTGCTTGTTTCTTTGGAACTTGATGAAGTTTTAAGCTTATCAGACAGAATCCTTGTCATGTATGAAGGAAGAATAGTTGGTGAGTTTGATTCAAAGAAAGTAACGGCGCAGGAGTTAGGTCTTTACATGGCCGGCGCTAAGAAAGATAAGAAGGAGGCTTAGGACATGAAGGAGAATTTAAAAAGCTTCTTTAAAAAAGATGGCGTAAAAAGTGTTCTCGCTTCCTTGATTTCAATTCTTGTTGGTCTCATTGTAGGAGCGATAGCGGTATTTTTGGTTGGTATCTTTAAAGATACCATCGGAGTTAAAGGCGCTTGGGAAGGCGTAAGAATTATATTTGCAGGTATTCTTTCAACGGGAAGAGATGCAATCGGTTCCCTTACCTGGGGCTATAACGCAGTAAACTTGGGAGATATGCTGTTTAGAGCAACACCCCTTATTATGGCAGGTTTATCAGTATCCGTTGCATTTAAGACAGGCTTATTTAACATCGGAGCCCCCGGTCAATACTTAATGGGTACCATGACATCCCTTGCAATCGCTTTGTCCATTCCTTCTGACAAAGTGCCCACATGGATTATCTGGATTATCGCATTCCTTGCAGCCATGGTTGCGGGAGCTTTGTGGGGAGCGATTCCCGGCTTTGTAAAAGCTGTGTTTAACATCAACGAAGTAATTGCCTGCATCATGACAAACTGGATTGCAGCTAACCTTGTAACATGGTTCTTTGACGGTTCAGTATTTTGTAACCAGGTTGAAGCAGGTAAGACAGGATATATTTACAAAACTTCCTATAACGGAGTAGCCACCGTAAAGCTTGGACTTGATAAGGTCTTTAAGGGCTCTCAGGTTAACGGAGGTATCATAATTGCAATTGTTATAGCAGTTTTAGTCTATGTAATGATGAATAAAACCACATTGGGATATCAGTTAAAGGCTTGCGGAGCTAACCGTCACGCAGCTAAGTACGCAGGTATCAAAGATAAAAGAAACATCATTTTATCAATGGGTATTGCGGGAGCCTTGGCATCAGCCGGCGGAGCACTTTATTTCTTAGCGGGAAACACAGAGTTTTTCTGGTCAACATATCAGTCACTTCCCGCAACAGGATTTAACGGAATCCCCGTAGCATTACTTGCACTTAACAATCCCATAGGCGTTATTTTCTCGGGTATATTCATGGCGATGCTTAGTACCGTAGGTATGCAGCTTACAAACCTTACAGCGTACAATGAATATATTACAGACGTTATAATCGGTGTAATCGTTTATCTTTCAGCCTTTGCATTGTTTATAAGGACCTGGATTTCTACAAGAAAGAAAGAAGCACCGGTTAAACCCATAGAGGATAAAGAAAAAGCCACGCAAGAAGAAGAAAATAAGGAAGGGGGTAATGAATAATGTCATTTTTAATTCAGCAGACACTTTTATTTATGGTTCCCCTTATGATAGTTGCTTTGGCAGGCGTATTTGCCGAAAGAAGCGGTGTTATTAACTTGGCACTTGAAGGTATCATGATTTTCGGTGCTTTCACAGGAGTATTGTTTGTTCGCACCGTTCAGGAAATCGGTATATTTGAAAACGCTTATTTAAACGGAAACTGGGGAGCGCTTCAGTTATTTGAAATATTAGCCATGCTTGTGGCAGGAATTATGGGTTCTGTTTTCTCACTCTTACTTGCATTTGCTGCGGTAAGCTTAAAGGCAGACCAGACAATCGGCGGTACAGCATTAAACATGCTTGCTCCCGCACTTGTATTATTCCTCGTTCGTATCATGGTTAACCAAAACACCTTAATGATGTTTAAGGGAGATTCCGCAGGATGGTTCATGCTTAAGAAGACCACCTTCGGATTTGATAAGGATGCAGACTTAGGTTTCTTTGGAAACACATTTTTAAATAAGGTTTACCTTGCAACCTATATTTGTCTTCTTATATACGTTATTCTTTCAATCATTTTGTACTTTACAAAGTTTGGTTTAAGACTTCGTTCCTGCGGTGAAAATCCTCAGGCTTCGGCATCTCTTGGTATTAACGTTTATAAGATGAGATATTCGGGCGTTATTATTTCCGGATTCCTTGCAGGAATGGGCGGCTTTGTATATGCCCTTACATCTTCAAACTGTTCCGCAAACGGCGATGTGGCAGGCTTTGGTTTCCTTGCTTTGGCAGTTATGATTTTTGGTAACTGGAAGCCTTTAAACATTGCGGGAGGAGCCCTTTTATTCGGTCTCTTTAAATGTATTGCGGCTTGTTATTCAACTTTGGATATTAACGGTGATGGAATTTTCTGGTTAAAAGAAGTCGGTATCAGCTCAAACGTATACCGTTTGCTTCCATACGTCATCACCCTTTTGGTGCTTACCTTTACTTCAAAGAAGTCAAGAGCACCAAAGGCTGAAGGTATCCCTTATGATAAGGGCACAAGATAGGTTATTTTGCGGTGTTTCTGTATTCGCTGGGAGTTTTCCCTGTGTACTTTTTAAAGATCTTTAAAAAGTAGAAATAGTCGTTAAAACCTGTTTTAAGCGATATTTCATTTATGGAATCTGTTGTTTGTAAAAGAAGGTTCTGGGCATTCTTAATACGAAGGTCCGTTAGGTACTTTGTAAAAGTGGTTCCCGTAGCTTTTTTAAACATCTGGCTTATGTAGTTTGGATTTAAGTTAACCACATCAGCCACATCCTTTAAGGAAATATCGTTTGTATAATAAGTATTTATATACTTCATTATCTTTAAAAAATAAAAATTGCTTATACTTGCACCGGCTTCGGGCTCTTTGTTGGATTGCGAAAGCTTTTCGATAAGATTGTCGATACATTCGTCAATGGAAGAGTAGAGGCCGGTGAGCTGTTTGTAATTGTAAATATAATCGTCCGATTCATCTTTTATTAAAGTGGTGTTTGTAAGTATTCCGTTTACAAGCTGCTGAAGAGAATGAACGGACATTTTCTTTTTATCCGGACTGTTCTTAAGTTCGCTAAGAAGCTTTAAAACAGATTCTCTGTTTGAAAAAGAAAGGGCATTCTGAATATCGCTTACAATCTTTATTGAGTGAGAATCATAGTATTCATCGCAAATCGTAGCTTCAGGATCAATAAATGACTGATAGCACATGGCGATTGAATTATATATAGACATTCGTAAGCTCTTTGCATTTATGGAAGTAGGATAAATTGCTATGCCCGTAGCTTCGCCTGAAGTAATATATCTTTTTAATCCGTCCTTTACAAAGGGGTTGTTTGATAAATAGCCGTAAAGATTAGAGCCTGCCTTAAAAGCAAAGACTTCGTTTGTAAAGATGGGAGACTGGCTAAGGGAAGCTGCAAGGTAAAACTTATCGGTGGATAAGTCATTGCTTGCCATATAGGTTTTAATTCTTTCTAAGTCATTTGTTTCAATTGCTTCAAGGAAAGAGTCCTGAGATAGAAGGGCACCGTTTTCATCTATATTATCGATGGCCTTTACTATAAGCTGGATGATTTCTTCGTATTCAACAGGCTTTAAGCAATAGCCCAAAACGTTATATTGAATGGCCTTTTGGGCATAAGAAAATTCAGCGTAACCGCTTAAAATAATAACCTTTGTTTTTAAGCCGTTTTGAAAAATCATCTTGCTTAAATCAAGGCCGCTGTAGCCGGGCATCCTTATATCCAAAATGGCAATGTCCGGTTCTTTTTCAACTATAATTTCATGGGCTTCTTTACCGTTAGAAGCGCAGTAAGCTACTTCAGCGTTATACTTTGCCCAGTCAATGTTTTCTTTCATTGATTCAATTATGGAAGGCTCATCGTCTGCCAATAAAACTTTGTACATTCTATTCCCCTTATCTTTCAAGCGGAAGGCGTAACTGTACTACCGTTCCGTCTGATTCTTTACTTTCTATTGTGATTCCGTATTCTTCTCCGTATTGAAGCTTGATTCTTGCATTCGTGTTTAGGATGCCTACATACTTTTCTGAATTAATATGCTTTTCAGAAAGAAGAGAACGTATTTCTGAAAGCTTTTCTTCGCTCATTCCGACTCCGTCATCCCTGATATCGATATAAAGGTCAGAGTCTGTAATGTTTGCGCCTATATAAAGCGTACATTTTTCCAATGAAGGTTCTATGCCATGTCCTATGGCATTTTCAACCAGGGGCTGTAATATCATCTTAATAACGCGATACTTTAAAGCTTCTTCCGGTATGTTATAAAAGATTTCAAATTTATCTTTAAATCTGTACTTTTGAATTTCCACATAAGCTTTTGTAACTTCAAGTTCATCCTTAAAAGGCACTATTGGAGCGCCCTTAGTGTTGTATCTATACATCTTTCCCATGGCAATTGCTATGTTTGCAATTTCGGGAGCGTCCTTTAAAAGAGCCTGAGAGCGTATAAGCTCAAGAACGTTATATAGAAAATGCGGATTTATCTGGCTTCTAAAATAGGATATTTCCGTAGCCTGACCTCGAATCTTTTCTTCGTACAATTTACTTGATGCATCAAATATCTGGACATTTAATTCATCGATGGTTGAAAACATGTTTGTAAAGGCGGTTCCAAGATCATGGACTTCCATACATCCGTCGATATCGATGGGAGCGCTTAAGTGTCGGGTTCTTTCTTTTTCCATGGTCTTAATGATATTTGAAAACTGATTAAGAGGGTTAATTAAGCTAACGTAAAGGGTAATCAGCATAAGGAGCACAAAGAACACGATTGCAACCACAATCATAGTTACTTTAATTAAGGTTCCCTGGCTTGATTTGTTAACCGATGAAATGTTTACGGCGCTTATGATATAACACCTTGCGGTGCTTGAATAATCCATTTTTATAAGATAAGACTTACTTTTATTTGAAAAAGAAGTATTTTCCGTTACCTTTGAATAGTTGGCCTGACATATGGGAATGATGGCCTGTGAAACGGATTTTGAAGAAGAGTTTAGAGCATGGTAGTTTCCGTTTATATCCATAAGATAGTAGTAGGCATTTTCGCTTGAAGAAGAGGTAAGGGATAACTTATCCATATCAAGTGAAAAGAAAATGCATCCTATGGGGTGTCCAAGATAATAGGTCTGAGAACAATAAACGTAATAAGACTTATCCTTGAAAGGCAAGAAAGAACTTTTCTTAAGTCCCAGTCCTCGATTTAAGTTTTTATCGTTTGAAACGGTTTCTTTGTACATGCTAAGCAAATCTTCTTCGGAATAAAGAGAAGACCAGTGGACCACATTGTTAACAAAGGCAATGTCTGCAATGTCAGGGTATAAGCTTTTTATGTAAGAAACGTTTTCAGAAACCTGATTGACAATGTCAGCAGAAATGTTTTTATAGTCGGTAGCGTTAAACAGGGTCTTATAGATACTGTCTGTTTGAAAGCTTGTGGTAACGACATCAAGCTTTGTGCAAAGAGAGTCTAAATCATTGCTAAACCTTGCGGTTGCAAGGTCTGCATGCTCCGATGCGGTTGACAACATAAGCCCGTTAATACTTGCAATTGAAAAAACGGACAAAAAAACTACAAGCACGATGGAAACAGCGCTTATCAGTATAAATTGCTTTTGTATGGGAAGATGTTTAAACCGCTTAATCCTGTTTTTTATCATAAGATAAAGATACCTTATTTTGCTTAATTTGACTATTATGTAATATTTTCAGATTTCTAATTATTATCCATTCTCGCTGTAAAAAATTCATTAAAAATAGGCATAAACTTCGATTAATGTTTCATACATTAATCTTTTTTGTTTTGACATAATTATTATCGGGGTACAAAGGAGAATTAAGTGAAATCTAATCACAGTACTTATTTTAAATTGTTTTCGATAGTGACAATTGCCGCACTTCTTACAGGCATTGTGTATATCGAAGCGGACAAAGAAAACTTAAAAAAGCAAATAAATAAGGAAACATCCTTCTGGGATATATATTCGGAAGAAGATCTTAAGGCAAACGATTTTCTTTTATACAGAGTAGATTGCGGAAATACGTTATCACATGCAACTCTCGGAGCCTTCCAATCCGCAGGCGACAAGGAATACGGTCCTGACGAAGTTACAAAAAGAAAATGGGGATACGAGCCAAAGGATTACATGGTAGCCGTTAAGGATAAATACGGAACCGGAATAAGCTCCTATAAGTGGGAAATAAAGGAAGATGCCTGGTATGATAACAACCTTACGGGTTTTTACTATAACTTTGAAGTTCCGCAGGGTGAGTATGAAGTAACGTTAGGCTTTTACAATCCCTTCAGCGCCCGTCCCATATACGCACAGGTTGAAGATGACATGCTTGTGGACGGAGAGAAGATTTTAAAGTATAAGCTTACAGAATTTACGGTATATACAAGCGTTGAAGATTCTGAGCTAAACCTTAAGGTATTTAATCCTCAAAGAGGAGTGGATGCCATGAAGAACCCGATACTTAGCTATATCGAAGTAAGGGTGGTGCCTAAGTTTGGAAGAGAGCTTCTTTTATCTTACATGGAAAGCTTAAAGGGCGCCTTAGACAATCAGGGGAAATTCACTCCCGAGTCTTATGAGAAATTCATTAAAGCCTATCAGGACGCAGAAAAGGTTTTGATAGAAAACAACGAATCGTCAAAAGAAAACATTGAGTTTAGAAAATCATATTTTGACTTAAAGAGCAGTTACGAATCATTGGAGGACATTAAAGTGTATACATCATTTATAAATGCAAAGCCCTGGACAGATACAGAAGGCAATTTAATTCAGGCTCACGGAGGTCAGGTTCAAAAGCTTACCTTTAAGGACAAAGAAACCGGTGAGACAGTCACCAAATGGTGGTGGGTTGGAGAAGATAAGAGTAAAGGCGCCCACGGAGGAATATGTGCTTATAGTTCCGACGACCTTTATAACTGGCAGTTTGAAGGCGTTGTAATGAGAAACGTAAATTCAAGAGAAGAGCTTGATAACGATGAATACTTTAAAAACCTTTATAAAGGCTTAAGTAAGGAAGAACTTGATAACGTATATACCTGCTTAAGTGCCGAGACCGCAATTATTGAGCGACCCAAGCTTATTTACAACGAAAAGACTGATAAATACATTATCTGGTTTCACGCAGACGGCCCCACAGCCACAAGCAATTCATCTTATGCTGCGGCATCCGCAGGGGTTGCAATAAGTGATACTCCTTACGGACCATTTAAGTTTATTGACAGATACAGACTTAATGTTTGCCCCGAAGATCAGGAAGACTTCCATCCCGAAAGCAAGGGAATGGCAAGAGATATGAACCTCTTTGTGGATGATGATAAGAGTGCATACATTATTTATTCAAGCGAAGAAAACTTAACCTTATATATTTCAAAGCTTAATGACGAATATACATATCTTGAAATACCTGTAGACGAAGCTGTGTACGGAAAAGATTTTATAAGACTTTTCCCCGGTGCTCAAAGAGAAGCTCCCGCAGTATTTAAAAAGAACGGAACCTATTATCTTGTTTCTTCCGGATGCACCGGATGGGCTCCTAACCAGGCAAGATACTATAAAGCCACATCAATGCTTGGAGAGTGGACCAACGAAGGAGACCCTTGCGTGGGAGACACTCAAAAGACAACCTTTGATTCACAAAGCACCTGCGTATTTAAGACAGACGAAGGTACTTACGTATTTATGGCAGACAGATGGAATCCGGAAGATTTAAAGAATTCAAGATACATCTGGTTACCTGTGACATTTAACGATGATGGAAGCATCGCACTTGAATATACAGAGGAATGGACACTTAAATGAAACCTTCTTTCTTTAAAAGTAAAAAAGCAATCATAACACTCATTGCAGGCCTTCTTTTTTGCCCTGTGTTGTTTGAAATGCAATGCTACGCAAATTCCGATGAGAAGTTAGTGGAGGGCCTGCTTGACAATATAGTTGAGACCTTAAGCTACGAAGATTACTTAGATGCTCACAAATATGTTTCTCCGAAAGAAGAAACCGTTATTGATGCAAAAGAGTATACAAGTGCAACGGAAGGCGTAAAGAAAGATGCAGACGGCTTATATACCCCGGAAGAAGGAAGCGTAACTTTTACCTTTGATGTTAAGACAGAAGGCTTTTATAACATCGTGGTTGAGTACATTCCCGTAGAGGGTAAAAACAACACCATTGAACGTAAGCTTTATATAAACGATGAAATACCTTTTGAAAATGCAAAGTATTTAAAGTTTACAAGATGCTGGGAAAATGCAAATCCCGTAAAGAGAGATTCCAGAGATAACGACGTTCGCCCTTCTCAGAAAGAACATGAGCAGTGGATGAAGGCCATGCTTAAAGACAGTGACGGATATTACCAGGAACCCTTTTCTTTTTACTTTAAAAAGGGTGAAAACACACTTACTTTAGAATCCGTTAAAGAGCCTGTAAAGCTTGGAAAAATAATCATTAAAAACGAAGAGCCTTCATTAAACTACGATGAGTATTTAAAAAAGCATAAAGATGAAGGCGCTAAGGAAGTAAGCGATGCGCTTATTAAGATTCAGGCAGAAGATGCCTTATATAAATCGGATTCGACTTTATATCCGGTATCTGACAGAACATCTTCTCTTACTGAGCCCTACAGCCCTTCAAAGACAAGGCTTAACGTAATTGGCGGTGCAAACTGGAAGACGGTTGGACAGTGGATTTCATGGGAAGTAGATGTCGAAGAAACCGGCCTTTACACCATTTCTTTCAGAGAACGCCAAAACATAAATACAGGCGTTACGGTTTCAAGAAGTCTTTACATAGATGATGAGATTCCTTTTAAAGAGGCGGGAGAGTGTAAGTTTTTATACGGAAACGATTGGAACATATTAACCCTTGGAAATGAGGAGCCTTACCTTTTCTATCTTGAAAAGGGTAAGCATACGCTAAAGCTTGAAGTTGCCTTAGGAAGTGAATTATCAAAGATAGTTAACTTAACGGACTCAAGCATTTCGGAACTTAACAAAGCATACAGACAGCTTTTGATGGTTATAGGAAGTGCGCCCGATACCTACAGAGATTACCAGCTTGAATCAAAGACTCCCGAAGCATTGGCCATTTTAAAAGAGCAATACGAAGCAATGCTTGTTTTAAAAGAGCTTTCGGAAGAGTATTCAAAGGGTGTAAAAAGCAGTTCTTCAGCAAGTATTGATAACCTTGTAAATCAGCTTGAAAAGATGCTTAATTCACCCCGCACCATTCCTAAGCAATGGTCGGCATTTAAAGATAACATTGTTTCCCTTGGTTCATGGGAACTTTCAATGAAGGAACAGCCTTTGGAAATTGACTATATTTTAGTGGCTTCAAAGGACACTAAGATGCCTAAGGCAGAGGCAGGTTTCTTTCAAAAGCTTAATCATGAAGCAAAGCAGTTTCTTGCTTCCTTTAAAGAAGATTATGACAGCATAGGCGAAGTTTACGAAGGAAAGGCCTTGGATGTCTGGATTTTAGCAGACGGCACCAACGTAACAAGTATGACAGGCAGCGGTCGTGACCAGGCAACAGTCATAAAAGAACTTGTTGATAACTACTTTGTGGCTGAAACAGGAATTCCCGTAAACGTAAAGCTTGTAAATAAAGATGTTTTGCTATCGGCAACACTAGCCGGTAAAGGCCCCGACGTAGCTTTAAACGTAGCAGGTAAAGAGCCTATAAACTACGCCCTTAGAAATGCGGTTGTGGATTTATCCGAATTTGAAGATTTTGATGAAGTAAGCAAGTGGTTCTATGAAGATGCCATCACTCAGTTTTCTTTTAACGGTGGAATCTACGCCCTTCCTCAGACAATGTCTTTCCACGTAATGTTTTACAGAGCAGACATTTTAAAGGATTTAGGACTTGAAGTTCCAAAGACCTGGGATGAGTTCTACGAAGCATTGGCAGTTATTCAAAAGAACAATATGAACGTTGGTATTTTCCCTGATTACACCACTTTTGCAATGTTTTTATATCAGCACGGCGGAACCTATTATTCAGATGATTCTAAACGAAGCGGTCTTGATACGGAAGAAGCAGTTGCGGCATTTAAGCAGTGGTCAGGTAACTACGTAAATTACAGGATGCCGGTTACATTCGACTTTGCAAACAGATTCAGAACCGGTGAAATGCCTTTATCAATCGGTGACTATACAAACTATAACTATTTATCTGTGTTTGCTCCCGAAATAAGAGGCCTTTGGGGCTTTACATTGGTTCCTGGATATGAAAGAGAAGACGGCACCTTAGACAGAAGCGTATCCGCATGGGAATCAGCCTCCATCATAATGAAGACTTCCAAGCAAAAAGAAAACGCATGGGAATTCTTAAAGTGGTGGATGAGCGCAAAGACCCAGTCCGATTACGGTAACGAAATAGAAAATGTGCTTGGTGTTTCGGGACGTGTGGCTACAGCAAATATTGAGGCTTTATCAAATCTTGCATGGGCTTCAAAGGACTATAAGCAGCTTATGGGAGAACTTAAGTGGGTTAAGGCAATACCCGAAATACCCGGAAGCTACTATACGGAAAGAAATATAAAGAACGCTTTCTATACGGTTTATAACAACAACGAAGATCCAAGAGAAACACTTCAGGACATTGTTAAAACCATTAATACAGAGATTAGAAGTAAACGTGAAGAATTCAATCTTCCCACAGATTGACAGGAGATAAGATGAACGAAAACGAGAAGTTTATGGCTAAGCTTTTAGCTTACATGAAAAATAAGCGCTCAAACCTCTTTAGAGAGATTAGGAAAAACAAGATATCATATTTGCTTATTGCGCCTTACTGTATCCTGTTTATTCTTTTCTATCTCGTTCCGGTTTGTATGTCCATAGGCTTAAGCTTTACCTACTTTAACATATTGGAACCTGCAAGATTTGTGGGATGGAAAAACTATGTAGATTTGTTCTTTGCGGATGAAGTCTTCTTAAAGGCAGTAAAGAACACCTTCTTGTTTGCCATCATCACAGGCCCTATCGGTTATTTCCTTGCTCTTTTCATAGCCTGGATGATAAACGATATTAAGAATTCAAAGATTCGTGCTTTTATGACACTTATCTTTTATGCTCCCACAATTTCGGGTCAGGCATATATCGTGTGGAAGTACATTTTCTCAAGCGATACCTACGGTATGGCAAACGGCTGGCTTATGAAGTGGGGCCTTACCTTTCAGCCAATTCTTTGGTTTGAAGATGAAAAGTTTATAGCTCCCATCCTTATTATCGTAGTGCTTTGGATGAGTATGGGTACAGGCTTCCTTTCCTTTATAGCGGGTCTTCAAAACGTAGACAGATCCCTTTATGAAGCGGGATATATGGACGGAATCACAAACAGATTCCAGGAACTTTGGTACATAACACTTCCCGCAATGAAAGAACAGCTTATGTTTGGTGCGGTTATGACAATCACAAGCTCATTTGCAATTCACGATCAGCTTGCGGCCCTTGCAGGCTTCCCTAGCGTAAACTATGCGGCTCACACCGTAGTTTCTCACCTTATAGACTATGGTACCGTTCGTTTTGAAATGGGTTATGCATCGGCAATAGCGACCCTTTTGTTTATGGTTATGATTCTTTGCAATAAATTGGTTCAATCACTCCTTAGAAAGGTTGGAAAGTAATGGCAAAAGCATTTAAGCATAAAAAAAGAACTAAGCCCAATCATTCAGGGGTGGGAGACTTCTTCAGCATTTTCTTTTTGATACTGATGGGTTCCTTTATGGCTCTGCCTTTGGTCTTGGCCATAAGTAACTCTTTAAAACCTTTGGAGGAATTGTTTATTTTCCCTCCCCGTTTCTTTGTAAGAAACCCTACTTTGGATAACTTCCATGATGTGTTCGTGCTTATGAGTCAGTCATGGGTGCCCTTTTCAAGATACATATTTAACACTGTATTTATCACTATTGTAGGTACACTGGGACATTTGTTTGTGGCAAGCCTTTGTGCATACGCCCTTGCAAAGCATAAGTTCCCCGGAAGAAACGTAATTTTCTGGATTATCGTAACAGCCCTTATGTTTTCAACTCAGGTTACGGCAATTCCAAACTATTTAATCATGACAAAGATAGGCTGGCTTGATAAATACTTATCTTTAATTGTTCCAGCAATTGCAAAGCCCCTTGGCCTTTTCTTAATGAAACAGTTTATGGAGCAGATTCCGGATTCTTTATTGGAAGCTGCAAGAATAGACGGAGCAAGAGAAGTTACGGTATTTTGGAAGATCGCTATGCCTCAGGTTAAGCCCGCATGGCTTACACTTATTATCTTTTGTTTCCAGGATCTTTGGAATTTACAAGGTTCAAACTACATATTCAGTGAAGAATTAAAGACTTTACCCTACGCATTAAGTCAGATTTCAGCAGCCGGTATTTCAAGAGCCGGAGCCACATCTGCGGTAGCGGTAATAATGATGGCGGTTCCCATCATAATCTTTGTTATAAGTCAAAGTAACATTATTGAAACCATGGCTTCATCAGGTATTAAGGAGTAACGTGCATGAAGAAACACTTTAAATTCTATAAGTTAATACTTGCTTCTTTGGCATTAAGTTTTCTTTTTGGCGTAAATTCCTATGCTTCGGAACCTTTTGAATCCTATTCCTATAACTACTGGAAGCTTGCTGTAAGACAGCCTTATCCCTATTTATACGATAAAACCTTTGATGAAAAAGATTTTGAAACAAAGCTTAGTTTCCCTGATGATATGTTCTTTTACGATGACAGCATTTTTGTTGCGGATACGGGAAACTCAAGAATCCTTAAGCTTGACTTAAACGGAAAAGTCCTTATGGAAATTGATTCCGCAAAATCTAAAAGCGATAAATTAAACGAGCCAAGAGGCGTGTATGTTACGGATGAAGGAAACATATACGTGGCAGACAGTAAAAACGCAAGAGTGGTTGAGTTCACAAAAGACGGAGAGTTTGTAAGAGAAATCGGACGCCCCGACACCACTTTGATTGCAAGCAACGTAGAATACAAGCCCATGAAAGTGGTGGTTGATAAAGACGGAAGAATATACGTTATCGCATACGGCATCAACATGGGACTTGTGGAATTTGACAGAGACGGAAACTTCCAGGGCTTTATGGGAGCCGCGGAAGTAACTGTAAATAAGTTTTATTACATCTGGAAAAACTTTCTTTCCACAAAAGAACAGCAGGAAAGAATGCAGACCATAGTTCCCACAGAGTACAGTAACATTTTTGTGGACAAAGAAAACTTTGTATATGCCACAATAAACGGACTTACGGGGGATGAAATCAATGCAGAAAAAGACTGTATAAGACGCTTAAATCCTACGGGAACCGATGTTTTAAGACGTTTGGGACCTCCCATTGTAGGGGACTTAAGATTCTCTCAGGATAACTGGTCATCCTTTAAGGACGTAGCGGCTACGGATTACGGATGCTACTTTGTGCTTGATGATGCAAACGGTAAAGTATTTACCTACGACTATGACGGAAACTCACTCTTTATTTTCGGACGTTCCGGAATTAAAGAAGGTAACGTTCAAAAGCCGGTTTCTTTGGTAATAAATAAAGACGCTTCAAAAATATATGTTTTGGACGGCGTCCTTGGAAACATAGTAAGCTACAAGATTACCGATTACGGAAAACTTGTTTTAAACGCAATTCTTTTAAACGATACGGGAGACAGCGAAGGTTCCAACGCCTGCTGGCAGGAAGTATTAAAGAGAAACTCAAATTGCGAGATGGCTTATATCGGCCTTGGTAAGACCCTTCTTTCTGAAGGAGATTACAAAAAGGCCATGGAGTACTTTAAGCTTGGCAACAACAGAAAGTATTACTCAAAAGCTTTTTACTACTACAGAAAAGAAGTAATGGAAAAGAACTTTGGAAAGATTATGGCAGTCATTATAGTGGTTGTTTTAGGTTTACTGGCTGTCAAAGGATATGCACGTATAAAGAAATGGGTAGGAGAGGTTAAATGCACTACTTTGAAACATTAAAATACGTTTTTCACGTAATATTTCATCCTTTTGACGGCTTTTGGGACTTAAAGCATGAAAAGAAGGGAAGCGTGGCTGCGGCACTTACTTTTGTGGTGCTTACAATAATCACCCTTGCTATAGAAAAGCAGGAGACCGCCTTTTTGTTTAACAAAAACAAATTGTCTGAGTTAAATGTATTGGTTGACATAATAACTGTTGCTTTAGTCTTTATTCTTTGGTGTGTGGCAAACTGGTGCACCACATCATTGATGGATGGTAAGGGCAAGATGGTTGAAATTGTAACGGCTATCGGTTATGCGGTATTTCCCATTCCCTTAATTCGCCTTCCCTTAGTGTTCTTTAGCCACTTTGTCACCATGGACGAAGGCGCCTTTATTAAGGTATTTGGCATTGTAAGCCTTATCTGGGCGGGAATGCTTGTGTTTTTTGCAACATCAGTAATTCACGAGTATTCCATTAAGAAGACTGTAGTTACGGTTTTAATCACGATTCTTGGCATGGGAATTTTAATGTTCATAGGATTATTGTTCTTTAACGTAATCGAGCAAATGATCAACTTTGTGCTCACCATTTATAAAGAAATCAGATTCAGGTAGAAAGGAAGCAATAATGCGAGACAAAAGATTTTTAAAGACATTAATTTATATAGCATCGCTTATTTTACTTCCCCTTATGTTTAAAGAAAACGCCTACGCAAAGGTTTCTTCACCCGAAGGCATGAAGAGAGTGTGCGAAAACGATTCCTTGGCATTATACATAAACGAAGAAAAGACAGACATTGCGGTAGTGGACAAAGAAACCGGAAAGATCTGGTATTCAAATCCTCAGAATGCGGATGATGATTCATTTGCTTCCGCTTACTACAAGCGTTTCTTACACAGCCAGCTTCAGGTAACTTACTTTAACGAAAACGTTCAGGCATCCACCATGGATAACTATAACGATTCGATTTTAAACGGTCAGTTTGAAACAGAGTTTTTTGAAGACGGTGTAAAGATAAATTACTTTATCGGAAAAGCGGCATCAATGCTTACTCTTCCAGAGGTTATCTCTCAGGAAAGACTTGACTCATTTAAAGAAAAGATGTCGAAGGCTCAATTAAAGAAAATCAATCGTAACTATACATTGATTGATCCAAACGCAGATCTTAACGATGACGCAAAAGCAAATGTTGAAAAGTATAAAGGCTATGAAGGAAAGGCCTTTTACATATTAAGAAGCGGCGTAAAGGACTATTTAAAAGAAGAGCTTGCAACTTATTTTGAAGAAGCGGGATACACAAGCGAAGACCTTGAAAAGGACTTAGCGGAAGCGGGAGGAGAAGAAGAGGAAAGCGACGACCCTTGGTTTAAGATTTCATTACAATATAAGCTTTTAAAGGACCGCCTTGTGGTTTCTATAGACCCTAAAGAAATAGAGTATAACGATAACGGATATTACCTTGTTGATATAGATGTGCTTCCTTACTTTGGAGCGGCAGGTACGGATGAATCAGGTTACATTTTTGTTCCCGACGGAAGCGGAAGCTTAATTAACTTAAACAATCAAAAGACAAATGTTACTGCCTATACAGCCAATGTATACGGAGACGATTTAACCGGTAACTTTATGAATGCAAAGGCTTCTGAAGCAGACCCGGCTCTTTCAATAAAACTTCCGGTATTTGGATTAAAGACAACGGATAAGGCATTCCTTGCAGTTATTACAAACGGTGAAGGATATGCAAACATATCCGCAGATATATCCGGAAAGACCACGTCTTATAACAATGTATTTGCAGGTTTTTCTTACTTACAATACGGCCCCATGTCTTTAGGCTCCATGGTTGGCTCAAACAGCTACCAGCTTTATTCAAAGGCAGATTTTTCTTCAGACTATGAAGTTTCTTATTTCTTCTTAGGAGATGAAGATGCCGATTATTGTGACATGGCGGATTGCTACAGAAACTACCTTATAAATGAAAAAGGCTTAGAAAAGAAAGACTTAAAGGACGACGTATTGCTTGTATCCGAATTTATAGGTGCAATCGATAAATACAAAACCATTTTGGGAGTCAGATATTCAGGCCTTGTAAAGCTTACTGATTACAGCGAAGCTCTGGATATTACGAACGATTTATTAAATCAGGGCGTAAATAACCAGGCAGTTGTTTTTGCAGGATGGCAAAAGGGAGGCTTAAAGAGCGAAGCGGAGACTTCGATTAAGAGTCTTTCTAAGCTTAATAAAAACGGAATAAACATAAATAAGTTTGATGATGAGCTATTAGCGAAAGGCATTAATTCATATTTCACAGTAGACCTTCAGCACGTATACGATGACAAAGTTTTTGACGGATTTAATAAGCTTTCCGATGCTCCTCAATACTTTGACCATACAGCGGTTTATGAAAGCTACACCACCGTTTTTGATTTAAGTAAGGTTGGCGTTAAAGGTTACCTTGTAAGCCCCTTAAGCCTTTCAAAGTTATCAAAGAAAGTAGATAAGTACTTTGATAAAAAGGATTTGTCCGGAATAGCATTTACAAGCATTTCAAACAATCTCTTCAGTGACTATCCAAATTCAAGATACACTGACAGACAGGCTTCAAAGCTTAAGAATGAAGAAAGCCTAAATCAACTTTCTGATGGCAGAAATGTTTTATCAGACAATGCCAATGAATACGCTGCCACAAAGAGTGATGTAATAATGAATGCTCCTTTATATTCAAACGATTTTAAGATTTTGGATAAAGACATTCCTTTCTATGAGCTTGTATTTCACGGATATGTGGATTTTTCCGGAGAGCCCCTTAACCTGGCGGACTCCTATGAAATATCACTTTTAAAATGTGTAGAAACAGGCGCAGGCCTTCACTATAAGTGGATAAGTGAAGATAATTCGGTGCTTAAAGAAACCGACTACGAAGACTTTTATGCAATTAACTACGATTCCTTAAAGGAAAGAGCGGTAGCTGACTATTTAAGAGTAAACGAAGCCATGAAGGGCTTAAAGAACGAAGAAATAGTTAAGCATGAAGAAGTTAAAGAGGGCGTCGTTAAGGTTACTTATGAAAACGGCACAAAGGTGTATGTAAACTACACTGACGAAGCTTTTGCTGATGGCTCTGTAAAGGTTGAACCAATGAATTTCTATGTGGGAAAGGAGAATCGTTAAATGAATTACTTTAAACGGCGAAACGGTAAATTACGACTTTCCTTAACCGGCAAAGAAGCAGTGTGGGGAATATTGTTTATACTTCCTTTCTTAATCGGCTTCTTTGGAATCTTCCTTCCCATGATTATAGATTCCGTTCGCTTCAGCTTTTCAAACATGGATGTGGAAAGCACGGGATATGTGCTTCACAAGGCAGCAAATAACGGCTGGGAACACTATTTAAGAGCACTTACCATTGATCCTGATTTTAATATGTTACTTATTAACTCGGTTTTATCGATGCTTGTAAGAGTGCCCCTTATTATAATTTTCAGTTTCTTTGCGGCAACACTTTTAAATCAAAAGTTTAAGGGAAGAGCGGTTGCAAGAAGCGTTTTCTTCTTACCTGTAATACTTACATCCGGCGTTGTCTTTGGACTTGAAAACTCGGATCTTTTGGTAAGAACCCTAAGCGATGTAAACATGGATGCTTCGGAATTTGAAAACTTTTTAAATGTTTCAAGGTTTTTGATGGAATACACAAACCTTCCAAAGCCCATTATTTCTTACCTTACAACAGCGGTTAACGGTATATACGACATAGTGGTGGCATCCGGTGTACAGATACTTATTTTCCTTGCGGGACTACAGTCGATTTCACCTTCGCTTTATGAAGCTTCCAGCATGGAAGGCGCAACGGGATGGGAAAACTTTTGGAAGATTACCTTCCCCATGATAAGCCCCATGATTTTGGTAAACAGCGTATACACCATTATCGATATGTTTACAAACGAAGCAAACGAAATGATGAATGAGATTAAAACAACCATATTCTCAGAAGTCAAGTATGGCTTTGGTTCCGCCATGGCGTGGATATACTTTGTATGTATCGCAATCATCCTCCTTATAGCGGGATGGCTCATTTCAAGAAAGGTATTTTATTACGATGAAAGATAACATTCGTTCAAAATTTAATATGTACCGCATCGCAAGAAACCTTTCTTCGGTAATAAGAGCGGTAATAATCATCGGTATCTGTTATGTGATACTGCATCCATTAATCGTAAAGATATGTGTTTCTTTTATGAGTGAATCAGACCTTTACGATGCAAGCGTTAAATACATTTCTAAGGCACCAAATCTTACAAACTATAAGATGGCAATCGACGGAATGGAGTACTGGAAGATGCTTATAAAAACAGGCATTTTCTCAGCCACAATATCACTCCTTCAATTGTTTTCTTGCCTATTAACAGCTTACGGCTTTGCAAGATTCAGATTCCCTTTTAAGAAGCTTTTGTTTGGATGTGTAATCCTTACACTTATCGTGCCTCCGCAGATTATAATGCTTCCCTTGTTTATGAAGTACAGATTCTTTGATATATTCGGAATCTTTAAGGCAATCAAAGGAAGCCCTGTAAATCTTATAGATTCGCTTATTCCTTTCTATATCCAGTCGGCAACCTGCATGGGTATAAGAAACGGATTATATATTTACCTTTTAAGGCAGTTCTTTAAAGGAATGCCAAGAGAGCTTGAAGAAGCGGCATTTGTTGACGGAAGCGGAAAGCTTAGAACTTTCTTTACCATTATGCTTCCAAGTGCCATCCCCATGATGGTTACGGTTTTCTTGTTTGGATTTGTATGGCAGTGGACAGATTCCTTCTACTCAGGACTTTTCTTAACAAAGAACCATGTAATGGCATCCGTATTAAGCAATTTGTCCGCAAACATTTACTCAAGCTACGAGGGCTTCGGAGGTTCCATGAACTTTATAAGCCCGGGCTTTGTATCCATGATGAACAACACGGGTACAGTGCTTATGATACTTCCCCTTATCATCTTGTATCTTATATGCCAAAAGTCCTTTGTGGAAGGCATAGAAAGATCGGGTATAGTGGGATAACCAAGAATGATACGCCATTGGCGATATCAGCCGGATAACCGGGGGAAAGAAAAAAGCGCCCAATTCTTTCTCAATATAAACGGCGCAGAAAGAGGATAATATGAAAAAGCAATTAACTAAGAGATTGGTGGGTTTATTACTTTCATCTGCCATGGTGTTATCTCTCACAGCCTGCGGCTCAAAGCCCGCATCTGTATCTGAAACACCTACAACTGTTTCTGAATCAACAGAAGAAGCTTCAGTAGTTGAAGAAACTCCTGAAGAACCCGAATACGACTTCGGCGGAAGAGTAGTAAGAATCGGTTCTTACTATGATATGACTCCCGACCCCAACAAAAACGCAATCGAAGCTGCTTTGGCAGAAAGAATTGCATATGTTGAAAAAACTTACAATTGTAAGATTGAATTCGTAGACCTTGGCGGAAATTACGTAGATCAGTACGTAACATCAGTTCTCGCCGGTGACCCTGTTTGTGATATCGGTTATGCCGTAACCACAAAAGTTCTTCCTTCACTTATCGAAGGTGGTATCGCTTATCCTGTAAGCGACCTTGGCGTTATGGACTTTTCTGATTACAAGTGGCGTTCAGACGTAGTTGATGCAGGCTTCTACAAGGGAAAGAACTATACTTTCTTACTTAAGGATCCTGAAATCAGATACGGTATTTTCTGGAACAAGACATTATTTGATAAGTACGGCTTACCTAACCTTTACGACCTTTACAAGAATGGCGAATGGACTTGGGATAAGTTTAAGGAAGTTGCTATCCAGGGTAACCAGGATACAGATTCAGACGGTAACATCGATATCTACGGTTTCAACGCAAGAGAAAACCTTGGATGGTGCTACCTTTACTCTAACGATGCATACGTAGCTGAAAAGACAGATGCAGGCATGAAGATCGACTTATCAGATCCTAAGGTAGTTGAAGCTTTGACAGCTATGCAGGACTTCACAACAAACGTTAAATTCAGAGATGCAATCGACTGGTCAACAGAAGGATGGGATTCCTTCATTAAGGACTTTAGAGACGGTAAATACATGATGTGTCTTGAAGAGTTCTGGATTTCATATGCTTACCTTAACAAAGAAGGCGAAGCTATGACAGATGACTGGGGCTGGGTTCCTTTCCCTAAGGGAACAAGCGCTACAGACTGGTCTTGCTACGGAAAAGAAAACGGATGCCGTTTCATGCTTAACGGTATTGAAAACCCTGAAGAAGTAGCTACAATCTACAACCTCATCACAGACATCGCTGACACTCAGGATGAATGGGATGACTTACTTGAAGACCAGCTTGAAAGCTGGGCAGACGATGCAGAAACAGTAGAAAACGTTTCTTACATCTACAACAACGGCATCGCTGTAATTAACAGTGTAAACGGATTCTCAGAGCTTAACACAGCTATCAACGACATGGTTTCAGAAATTGCTAAGGGCGAGTCAACACCTCAGACCGCACTTGATAAGTATCAGTCACTTATTGATGCTGCAATTTCAGATCTTGAAACACACGATTACGATGCAGATATGCAGGAAATCGTAAAGGCTGCCGAAGAAGCAGAAGCTGCTGAAGGCGAAGAGAAATCTGAATAATAAATTCCCCTTTTTTTGGGCCGGCGCTTATGGCGCCGGTCTTTTTATTTTGACTCTCTTATAGTAAAATAGACTTATATTTATTCGGGGGAAGGAAATGAAAAAAACATATGTAATGTGCGCCTGTGTTCTTTCTTTGGTGTTGGGAATTACAGGCTGTGCCGGGTTAAAAAATCAAAAGAATGTAAATGATAATAAAGAAGTGTCCGAGTATGATACTCATTTGGATATTTCTCTTTCTTATTGGCTGATTGACGATGCCTTTTCAGACAGGGAAAACGATAAGGTTTTAAAAAGGATAGAAGATAAATTCAATGTAACCTTTGTTCCCGTAAATGTAACATGGGATGATTATTACAATAAAATCATTCAGTGGAGCGAATCAGGGCAGTTACCGGACGTATTTGCGGGAGCCTATCGATTTGAAAACAATTATCTTGATTTTGTAAAATCAGGATTGCTTCATGATATACCCTCAGACTTATCTAAGTATCCAAACCTTTCAAGATATATGGATTCTCCGGAGCTTGAATCCTGCAAAGTGGGAGACAAAGCTTATTGTATATTCAGACAGACATATTCTGAGCAGGCTGAGACCACAAAAGACAGAACCATAATTTACAGATGGGATTTGGCTAAGAAAGCAGGAATTGAGAAAGAACCTGAAAACTGGGATGAATTCAGAGAAATGATTCAGACCATAATTCAAAAAGATCCCGAAGGAAAGCATATTCAGGGTATGACCGCAAAGGGCTACACCATGCTTGAAGGATTATTGGTTGATTACAGTATTCCTCTTGCTTCAAGCGGGGGCTCGAGGTTTTACTGGGTTAATTCAAACGGAAGATACGTGCCTGCTTTGTTTGCCGGAAAAGAACTTGGGGAAGATGCTCTTCCCACATGGCACTTAATCAGAGATATGTATGATGAAGGCACCATAGAAAAGGACATTTTGCTTGTGACCACTTCTCAGGCAGAAGAAAAGTTTTTAAACGGAAAGAGCGCCGCAATCTGCATTGACGGAGGCTTAAGCAACACAAAGCTTTACGAAAACATTGGAAGGTTCTGGAAAGAAACAAACGGAAGTGAGTTTTGGGATGACGTTAAATACCTAGAACTTATGCCTGATGTTAACGGAGAGCTTTATTATCCTGTATGGGATTATGCATGGAGTGAAACCTACATAAACGCCAATGTTTCGGATGAAAAGCTTGAAAGAATCTTAGCTATATATGATTACCTTCTTTCTGAAGAAGGAACTCTTTTATCGAATTTCGGAATAGAAAATGAGTCATACAAGATAGCGGAAGATAAGAGTATTGAATTAATAGAAGGTGTGACGCCTTCCGAAATGTTTCCAAGCATTAAAACCTTTTCTTATCTGGTTTGCTGGAATTACGGAAATCTAAATACCTACAGATATCCAAACATTGTTCCAAACGAGTATGCCCTAAAGGATGAAGAGAGAGTTTCAAAGGCAAGGCAGGTAAAGGTTCCCGAATACAGTGATGAATGCAGCCTTAAGTTCTTTGAAATGGGAACGGATTTTAATATAGACTTAAACAACATTTTCAGTCGCATGCTTGTAGGCCCCGAGCCTGTTGAAGAGCTTTGGAACACCATAATCGATGAGTACAAAGAAAAAGGACTTGAAAGAATTATAGATAAAGTTAATACTGAAGTAGGTAAGTAAATTTGCAAATGAGGACATCTTTTTTTACAAGAGATGTCCTTTTATTTGTCTTTGACTCTTTGATATACTTAAAGAAACAAGAATTCTAAGCAATCGGAGAATGCAAATGAGTGACTATTATTTGGGTATAGACATAGGCGCTTCTTCAGGAAGACATATTCTTTCATGGCTTGAAGAAGGAAAGCTTAAGATGGAAGAAGTCTACAGGTTTAAAAACTTCATGGATGAATCATCGGATGAGGCAACATGGGATGTAGACAGGCTCTTTAAAGAAATAATTAAAGGCCTAAAGAAGTGTAAAGAGATAGGCAAAATCCCTAAGTGTGTTGGAATAGACACCTGGGGCGTAGATTTTGTTCTTCTTGATGAAAAGGATAAAAGAATCGGAAATGCCGTATGTTACAGAGATAAGCGTACTAACGGCATGGACAAAGAAGTTTATAAATATATTTCTGAAGATGACCTTTATAAAAGAACCGGCATTCAAAAGCAGTTATTTAACACAATCTATCAGCTAATGGCTTTAAAGGTAAGAAAGCCGGGTGAATTAAATAAAGCTGATTCAATGCTTATGATGCCCGATTACTTTAACTTTTTACTTAGCGGCGTAAAAAAGCAGGAGTACACAAACGCCACCACGGGTCAGCTTGTAAATCCTGATACAAAGGACTGGGATTATGAGCTTATAAAACTTCTTGGGTATCCTGAAAAGATATTTAAAGAGATAGTTACTCCCGGCACCTTTATAGGTAACTTTAAAGAAGATATAGAAAAAGAAGTGGGCTTTTCCTCAAAAGTAATAGCCGTAGCTTCTCATGATACGGCATCAGCCGTTGTAAGCGTTCCGAGCTTAACAGACAAGCACGTATATATAAGTTCAGGAACCTGGTCATTAATGGGAACGGTTTTAGATAAAGCAAACTGTTCAAGCATTGCAAAGAAAGGTAATTTTACCAACGAAGGCGGCTTTAACTATAAGTTTAGATTCTTAAAAAACATTATGGGCCTTTGGATGATTCAATCAGTAAAGAACGAAATCGCACCGAATTTATCTTTTGATGAAATATGTAAAAAAGCGGCAGAGTGCGATATTGACTCAATAGTTGATGCAAACGATCAAAGATTCCTGGCACCAAAGAGCATGACTTTAGAAGTAACCGATGCTTGCAAAGAATCGGGACAAAGAGAGCCTAAGGATATATATGAGCTTGCAAGAGTAATCTATAGGTCATTGGCTAAGTGTTATGCAGACACCATCAAAGAAATCGAAGAAATTACAGGCGTTACATATGACGCCATAAACATTGTGGGCGGAGGGTCAAACGCAGACTTTTTAAACAAACTTACAAAAGAAGAAACAGGTAAGGATGTATACGCAGGCCCTACGGAAGCAACCGCCATCGGAAACATTGTGGTTTCAATGATCTCCCAGGGAGACATTAAAGATATTACGGAAGCAAAGAAACTTATATTTGATTCTTTTGAAATAAAGAAGATAGGAGAATAAGAATGACAAACTACGAAGCAGCAAAAGAAAAGTACAAAAAGATAGGTATCGACACAGAAGCGGTTTTAGAAACCTTAAAAAACGTTCCCGTTTCCCTTCATTGCTGGCAGGGTGACGACGTTGCGGGCTTTGACCATGACGGCCCTTTAACAGGGGGTATTCAGACAACCGGTAATTATCCCGGAAAAGCCACCACTCCCGAAGAACTTATGCAGGATATGGAAGAAGTTATGCGCTTAACTCCCGGCAAAAAGAAGTTAAACCTTCATGCCTGCTATGCTATATTTGAAAAAGGCGAATTTGTAGACAGAGACAAGATTGCTCCCAAGCACTTTAAGCCCTGGGTTGATTTTGCAAAGAAACACGGCATGGGAATTGACTTTAACCCCACTTTCTTTTCTCATGACAAAGTAAAAGACGGCCTTACACTTTCAAGCCCCGATGAAGAGACAAGAAGATTCTGGATTGAGCACGGTAAAGCCTGCATAAGAATATCCGAATATTTTGCCAAAGAAACCGGTATTCCCTGCGTTATGAATATCTGGACAGGGGACGGATATAAGGATATCCCCGCAGACAGAATGGCTCCGAGACTCAGATATAAAGAATCAATCGAAGAAATCTTAAAAGAGCCCTTTGATAAGAATTTGGTTAAAGTAACCGTAGAATCAAAGGTATTTGGTATCGGTGTAGAATCTTATACAGCAGGAAGCGCAGAGTTTGCCTTAAGCTTTGCAGCATCTCATGACGGATGTCTTCCTTTAATGGATAACGGTCACTATCATCCTACAGAAGTGGTATCTGACAAGATTCCCACTCTTCTTTGCTTCTTTGATGAAATCGCACTTCACATCACCCGTCCCGTTCGTTGGGATTCAGACCATGTAGTGCTTTTTGATGATGAAACAAAGGAAATGGCAAAAGAAATAGTAAGATGCAATGCTTTAAACAGAGTTTACATGGCTTTAGACTATTTTGATGCAAGTATTAACAGAGTAAGCGCCTGGGCAACAGGTTTTAGATCATGGCAAAAAGCTTTACTTAATGCTATGCTTACTCCAAACGATGAGCTTAAAAAGCTTCAGGACAATGCGGAATTCGGAAGACTTATGGCTACTTTTGAAGCTGTAAAGACCCTTCCTTTCGGAGACGTATGGGAAGAATATTTAAGACGTGAAAACACAGTCGATGATTTTTCTTTCTACGATGAAGTTGAAAAATATGAAAAAGAAGTTTTATCAAAGAGGTAATGTTATATGAAATTCACTGATGCAAAATTTGTAAAAGACTTTTGTGCCATGGCTGACGACGGATGGAAGCTTGGCTGGCATGAAAGAAACGGCGGAAACCTTTCTTACCGTGTAAAAAAGGAAGAGGTTGAAAGCGTAAAAGAAAACTTTAAAGCAGGCGAATGGAAGCCTATCGGCACAAACGTACCCGGGCTTAAGAACGAGTATTTCTTAGTTACAGGAAGCGGAAAGTTTTTTAGAAACGTAATTTTGGATCCCGAAGATTCAATCTGTATGATTGAGCTTGACGATAAGGGTGAAAACTATCGTATAGTATGGGGACTTGTAAACGGAGGAAGACCCACATCAGAGCTTCCCAGTCACTTAATGAATCATGAAGTTAAAGTAAAGATTAATCCTGATTACAGAGTTATCTACCATGCTCACACCACAAACATGATTGCGCTTACCTTTGTGCTTCCTTTGGAAGATAAGGTATTTACAAGAGAACTTTGGGAAATGGCAACAGAGTGTCCTGTAGTGTTCCCTGACGGAGTAGGCGTTGTTAACTGGATGGTTCCCGGCGGAAGAGATATTGCCGTAGCTACATCAAAGCTTATGGAAAAGTACGATCTTGCTGTATGGGCACATCACGGAATGTTTGCGGCAGGCCCCGATTTTGATATCACCTTCGGACTTATGCATACCGCAGAAAAGGCAGCAGAGATTTTGGTTAAAGTATTGTCTATGTCACCTAAGAAGCTTCAGACAATTACTCCCGATAACTTTAGAAGCCTTGCTAAAGACTTTAACGTTAACCTTCCCGAAGAATTCTTATACGAAAAATAGAATAATCTCCTTTTATGTTAAAAGCCCCTCTTTGCCTAATAAGAAGAGGGGCTTTGTTTTTTCGTTAATTAAATATCGTTATAATCGCCTTGTCGAGGTTTAATTGATGAGCAGTGAAAAAGCAATAATAGACAGACTTGAAGCTATTATCAAAAGACAAAACGAAAGACTTAAAAGAGCAGAAGAAGATGCAGACCTTTATGACGATAAGCCGTTAGAAGGTGATGACCTTTTGGAAGATGCTTATTTAAAGCACAAAAGGAGTGTAAATCTTAAATACACTGCTCTTGTTTCATTGCCCATTTTGGGAATAATCGCTATTTTTATTGTTTATCTTTTAAAGACTAACGGCGGTCACCTTGATAGGATGTCCCTAATTTACATTATCGGTGCCCTGTGCCTTTTCTTTGTATACGTTGTCTTTATTTTCCTAATTCAAAGAATGGCTTTAACCGGCGTAAATAAGGTAAGTGAAGCTATCTTAAAGGTTTTATCCGGAAAAAGAGATGTGACCATAGAAGATACGGGTGAGACAGTTTTTTCCGATGCTTACAAGAATGTGGAAAAACTCTGTGAAAGCTATCAAAGTGCCTGTGACGACCTTGATAAAGCAATTGATATAGCAAAAGAAGCAAGCGAAGCCAAAAGAAACTTTTTTTCAAACATGTCCCATGAAATGAGGACACCTCTTTCTGCTATGCTTGGGCTTTGCGAAATGATTCAAAGAGAGTCCACAGATTCTAAAATCAGAGATTATGCAAAAGATATAGCGGGCGCAGGTAAGACACTTCTTTTGTTTATAAACGATGCTTTTGATATTTCCAAGTTAAGTGCCGGTAAGCTTGAAATAAGCCCCGAAAACTATGACCTTACTCTTTTAATAAATGACATCATAAACATGTCATTAAAGAGAGCAAACGATAAGGGAATAGGATTTAACGTAACTGTAGACGAGAACATGCCACATTTGCTTCACGGGGATGATTTAAGAATAAAGCAATGCCTTTTAAATATCATTTCAAACGGCATTAAATATACAAGCGAAGGAAAAGTTGAACTTAAGATTTCGTTTTTAAAGTCTACGGAAGGAAGTATCATAGCTACATTTACGGTAACTGATACGGGCCGAGGAATGACTGAAAGAGATCTTGATAAGATTTTGGACCCGGTTTCTTTCTACGAAGAGGACAGTGCTAAGAGTTCTCAGGGCGTAGGCCTAGGAATGAGCGTTACAAAGAAAGTTTTAAATCTTATGGGCTCAGAGCTTAGAGCAGAATCGGTTTACGGTGTTGGCTCCACTTTTAAGTTTTCAGTAGAGCAAAAGGTTGTAGCATGGGAGCCTATCGGTAACTTCGAAGAAACATTTAAACATCTAAGAGAAGCTGAAGAACCCTTAGAGAGAGCCTTTATTATTCCTGAAGCAAAGATATTGGTGGTTGATGATTCAAGCGTAAATCTTATGATTGCGGAAGGCCTTTTAAAGGATACAAAAGCTATTATCACCTTGTGTGAGAGCGGAGAAAAGGCAATCGAAGAATGTAAGAAACAGCGCTTTGACCTTATTTTACTTGACCACATGATGCCGCAGCTTGACGGAATAGAGACTCTTAAAATCATTAAAGAAAGTGCGGAATCAAGAAATCGCGATGTCACGGTGATAGCTTTAACAGCAAATGCAATAGAAGGCGCAAAGGACTTTTATCTTGGAAACGGTTTTGACGATTATTTATCAAAGCCAATCGAAACGGACAGACTTGAAAATGCGCTTAAAACCTATATCCCGAATAATCTCATAATTGATGATCCCGAAAGAATCAAAGAGTATTTATCAACCGGTGAATCAAGCGAACCTAAGGAAGAGAAAAAAGAAACCTTCATGGAGAGCTTAGCAAAGGTAGGATACATTAATCCAAAAGAGGGTTTGGAGCATTCAGGTTCACTTGAACTTTATCAAAAGGTAGTTGGAGAGTTTACGGATACGGGACTATCAAGAGCCGATACAATCGAGCAGTACTTTGAGCAGATGGACTTTAAAAACTACACAATTCAGGTGCATGCCCTTAAATCGGCAGCAAGAATAATCGGAGCACTTCCTTTGTCTCATTTGGCTCTTGCTTTGGAAAAAGCGGGAAATGAAGAAAATGAAACAAAGATAAAGAATGCTACCGGCGAATTACTTAGAATTTACAGGGAGCTTGTAAACAATCTTGAACCGATTGTTAATCCCGGTGAAGATAAAGAAACAATTGATAATGACAGTTTAAAGGATGCCCTTGCGGCAATCAGAGAAATGGTTGAGGCATTTGACTTTGACGGTGTGGATTCGGTCATGGAAGAATTAAAGAAATACGCTATGCCCGATGACTTTAAAGACAAATATGCCAAATTAAAAACTCTGGTGGCGGAAGTAGCCAGAGACGACATTCTTGCGTTACTTGCTTAAGTTTTGAAAGGGGACAATATGGATAAACGTGTTTTGTTTATAGGAGAGACCTCATCCTTCATAGTAAATGCGGTCAGAGACGGGCTTAAAGAAGTCGGATTCGAATGCGACTTTTGTAAGCTTAATATCAATGAAATAAATAAGCTTGGAGATAAGCCTGATATGTTCTTTATATATGCGGATGAAAAGGCCATTCAGGAAACGGAAGCTTTAATCTACATTAAGGATATCTGCATGGAAGAAGATAAGAAGATATTCTTAATAGGTTATGCGGAAGAGTTAAAGATAATCACCGATATGATTCCAAGCGAATGTTTAGGAGATTGTTTTGAGCGCCCCATAAACGTAAAGAAAATATCGGATACCTTAAAGGCCAGGGCAGATTCCATTGAAACAGGGGCAAACAAAAAGCATATTTTGCTTGTGGATGACTCAGGAACCATGCTTAGAACCGTTAAAGGATGGCTTGAAGGAAAATACAGAATTTCAATGGTTAACTCTGCTACAAGCGCAATTTCTTTCTTAGCCGTAAACCAGCCCGATTTAGTGCTATTGGATTATGAAATGCCTGTGTGCTCGGGGCCTCAGATGCTTGAAATGATAAGGTCTGAAATTAAGACTGAGAGCATTCCCGTTATTTTCCTTACATCAAAGGGAGATAAAGAAAGCGTTGCAAAGGTATTAAGTTTAAAGCCCCAGGGCTATCTTTTAAAGAGCATGCCTTCAGATCAGATAGTGGAGGCCGTGGACAATTTCTTTGCTACACAAAAAACAAAAGGTTTTTAATGAAAACTTAAGCAGGTAAGAGGCCAAAAGGTGCCCCTTGCCTGTTTTCTTTTGCCCCTTTTGTGATATAATTACAAAGACTAAAGCTTTTGGTTAAACCTAAAAGCAATCTTAGGGGGAATACATGAAATTTAAAGGCTTATACAGAAAAGACTATTCTAAGAATGTAAGCGAGGCTATGCCCATCGGTAACGGTTCGTTAGGTGGTTTGGTTTTGGCAAATCCTTTGCATGAAACCATAGTTACAAATCACGAGGAGATTTTCTTACCTACCTTATCTGCGGATGAAGATCAAAGTGATTTAACACCCAACCCTTATGAGACCGCACTTAGCCTTAAGTTTGATTTTAATTCATATAAAGAAAGCGATGTAACGGATTACTCACAGTCCTTAAACTTTGAAAATGCCGAAACTGTTACGGATTTTAAAGTAAAAGGAGAGAGAGTTGTAAGAAAGGCTTTTGTGTCCCGAAGCAGAGACATAATGGCTGTTGAAGTAAAAAAAGAGGGAAATCCGTTTTCTTTGGATATTTCTATCGAAGCTCCCGACAATTTAAAAGATACTAACTTAAGCGAGTTTTCTGCTGAAGAAGACACCCTTGTATGCGTGGTTACTCATGAAGAATTGGAGACAGGATACATAGGTGCCATGAGAATTTTAACAGACGGTCAGATAGTTAAAAAATCTGATTCTTCTTTTAATGTTTCAAAAGCAAACTATGTGCTTTCTTTTTACACAATCGGCCCTTGGAAAGTTAGAAAAGAAGCTGAAAAGGTTAAGACTGTAAGAGTGCTTAAGGATATATCCCATGATTATGAAGCGCTTTTAAAAGAACACGAAGCGATTCATGCAGACTTATTTAACAAAGTAAGACTTGAATTTGATTCATCGGAAAGGCTTTTTACAAACGAAGAGCTTATAAACGAAGGCGTTAAGGAAGGAAAGTACGCAAGATTAACGGAGCGTCTTTGCGACCTTGGACGTTACCTTTTGATTGCAAGTTTTGGTAAGATGCCTCCAAACAGTCAGGGCATTTGGGATGCAGACACTAAGAGCGACGTAACTATGGATATTTCATACTTTGGCGCTTTAAGCGAGATAGTAAAGCCCCTGCTTCCCGGAGGACTAAATCTTCTTTCAAGAAAGTATCTTGACTGGCTTGAAGGATACGCAAAAGAGTTCAGTGAAAACACCATAAACAGAGCAGGAGGCGAGAAACTATCAAAAGAAGCTTTTGATGCTTTCAAACTTTTGGCCTGCGAGTATGACGAGTATTACTCATATACTAACGATGAAAATGCCATTGAAAGAAAGAATCGCTTTTATAAAGATATTCTTTTTACAAAGGATGACAAAGAAACCTGTGAAGATAAAGCAGACTTTAATGCCGACTTTAGCTTTATTAAAGACATTTCAAAACGCTTAAAGAAAAACCTTTTTGTATCAAGTTTAGATAAAAAAGAAGGCTTTTCGCTTTTTGAAAACGTTAAGGTCTTAAGTTTTGTTTATTCAATGATTGCAAACACAACTGACGATACCCTTGAGTTTTTCCCTTACTGGCCGAAGGAATTTGATTCTATAAAGGTTACGGGATTAAGACTTAAAGGAGTGCTTAGAATAAAAGAATTGTCAAAGCATAAAGACTTCTTTACAACATCCTTTGATTCTCAGGGAAAGAGAGAAGTAAGGGTTTCTTTACCCGACGGATTTTCCCTTGAAGACGGGGATACGGAGCTTGTTTTATACCCGGGTAAAGCACTTGATTTAAAGGCCATCAGAAGATAAAAAACTAGTTTTCAAATGACTCGTTGATATGGTACAATTACTCTGCAATGTGTGAAAGATTTTTTCAAGGAAGGGTGAAAAATGAGTACAAATCAGCCCTCCGGGAAATCGCCGGCCAGATTAAAGCGAGTTAAAATATTAAAAAAAGTAATAGTAACATTTGTTTTGACCCTTATCTTCTTACCTCTTGCCATGGCCATTTATTTTGGATGCATGGCAGTTTCACTGAAAGAGGAGCTTAGGGAAAGAGAAAGCGAACTAAACTACTACATGGAGCTTCAAAGTGAAGCTTCTTTTCAAAAAAATACAAGTGATTCAATTAAAGAAGGTGAAACAAGCGAAGAAGCTTCTTTAAAAGAACCTTATAAAATATCCGAGTCCGATGTTTCAAAGCTTTCTTTGAAAGATGAAGAACTCTACGCCGGATATAAAAAGATTTATCTTACTTTTGACGACGGCCCCGGCCCAAATACTGATGAAATACTGGATATTCTTGATAGATACAATGTTAAAGCCACTTTCTTTGTAGTAAGAAAGGACGGAAGAAACAACGAAAAGCTTTATCAAAGAATTGCTGAAAGCGGACATTCCTTAGGAATGCATTCCTGCACCCACGTTTACAAAGACTTGTATCAAAGCGTGGATGCTTTTAGGGAAGACACAAAAGAGTTAAGAGATTTTCTTTATCTTGTTACAGGTGTTGAATCCGATATCTACAGATTCCCCGGCGGAAGTTCAAACAACGTAAGCCCTGTTGACATGCATGAGTTTGCGGATGAGCTTTCAAAAGAAGGAATTGTTTTCTTTGACTGGAACATTTCTTCTCAGGATGCTACGGCAATTCCTTTGGGAAAAGACAGAATCGTTAGAAACGTTACGTCTCAGCTTTCAGAGTACAATGAAGCCATCATTTTGTTTCATGACTTAGACGAAAAGCGCACCACTGTCGAGGCTTTACCCGAAATCATTGAGTATATTCAAAATATGGAAAACACGGTTATATTACCGATTACCAGAGATACTAATCCGATACAGCATTTATCGGTAAAATAAAGATTAGTAAAAACACGGAGGGACAACAATGGGATTTTTTTCAGATTTAAAGGAAGACCTTAATCAGGCAGTTACCGAACTCGTTCCTGAAGAAGGGGAAGCAGTTTCAGAAGAAGAAACAAAGGAAAAAGAGAAAGAAGAAATCGATCTTGATGCATTGCTTGACAATATCGAAGAGGATACAGACAAAAACGAGTCTGAATCAAGCTTTGCAAGTGAGAAAAAGTCTTCTCCCAAGACAACTGATGAAACAGCTGTTATTACTGCAGGAATGGACATTACAGGTGACATTAATTCCTCAGGTTCCATGGAACTTTTAGGTTCTGTAAAGGGAAATATCACAATAAACGGAAAGCTTAACATCTTAGGTTCAATCGAAGGTGATTCAAAAGCATCTGAGATTTATGCAGAAAACGCTAAGATTATGGGCGAAGTAAACAGCCAGGGTTCAGTTAAGATCGGACAGAGCTCTGTTATCATCGGTAACATTTTCGCCACAAGCGCAGTTATCGCAGGCGCCGTTAAGGGTGATATCGATGTTAAGGGACCTGTTGTTCTTGATACATCTGCAATCGTTATGGGTAACATCAAATCCAAATCCGTTCAGATTAACAACGGTGCAGTTATCGAAGGTGTGTGCTCACAGTGCTACGCTGAAGTCAGCCCCACATCCTTCTTTGATGAATTCAAAAAAAGCAAGAAATAAGAGGACATTAAATTTATGCGTATCATATTGAAATTAAGCGGAGAAGCTTTAGCCGGCGAAAAGAAGACGGGCTTTAGCGAAGACGTCGTAAGAGCCGTTTGTTTGCAGATTAAAGAAGTTGCAAAGAAAAACGAAGTGGCTGTTGTTATCGGCGGCGGTAATTTCTGGAGAGGACGTACAAGCGAACACATGGACCGTGTTAAAGCGGACCAGATCGGAATGCTTGCAACCGTCATGAATTGCTTATACGTTTCGGAAATTTTAAGAAGCGAAGGCGTAGACACAGAAATAATGACTCCGTTTGCATGCTCAACATTTACTAAATTATTTAACAAAGACGAAGCATTAAAGGGCATGAAAGCCGGAAAGGTTGTATTCTTTGCAGGTGGCACCGGACATCCTTATTTTTCAACGGATATGGGTATCGTGCTTAAAGCTGCTGAGATAGAAGCCGATGCAGTGCTTTTGGCTAAATCAATCGACGGTGTATATGATGACGATCCTTCAAAGAATCCTAACGCCAAGAAGTTTGATGAAATTTCATTGGAAGAAGTTGTAAAGAGAGGCTTAAAGGTTGTGGACACCACAGCCAGCGCTTTTGCTTTGGAAAACAAGATTCCGTTTTTGGTATTTGATTTGAACGAAGAAAACAGTATTGTGAAGGCTCTTTCCGGTAAGTTTAACGGAACAAGGGTTACTTCCTAGAAAGAGGACATTATGGATACAAGAATTCAAACATATCATGATAAAATGCAGAAAGCCTTCGACTTTTTCCAGTCTGAATTGGCTACAATCCGTGCAGGACGTGCAAATCCCCACGTTCTTGATAAAATAAGAGTAGATTATTACGGAACACCCACTCCCATCCAGCAGGTTGGTAACATCACTGTTCCCGAACCCAGAATCATTCAGATTGCTCCTTGGGAAAAATCATTAATTAAAGAAATCGAAAAGGCAATCATGGCTTCTGATGTAGGAATCACTCCTTCAAACGACGGCGCGGTTATCCGCCTTGTTTTCCCCGAACTTACAGAGGAAAGACGTAAGGACCTTGTTAAGGAAGTTAAGAAGAAAGGTGAAGATTGCAAGGTTGCAGTCAGAAACATTCGCCGTGACGGTAATGATGCCTTAAAGAAACTTTCAAAAACAGAAATTTCCGAAGACGAAATCAAGAAGCTTGAAGACGAACTTCAGAAAGAAACAGACAAGTTCATTAAGAACGTTGATGTTGCGGTCGATGAAAAGAGCGCAGATATTTTGAAAGTATAATACGGCCTAAATGATAAGGCAGGAGTGTTATTTGTCTCCTGCCTGTTTCTTTATGTTGAATCATTTTTAATAAATATTTAGAGGATTTTAATATGAATGTACCTAAGTCTGTAGCTATAATAATGGATGGCAACGGTCGCTGGGCTAAGGCTAAAGGAATGCCCAGAACCTACGGCCATGTACAGGGTGCAAAAGTAGTTGAACAAATATGTGAAGATGCCTACAACCTTGGCATTGAATATTTAACGGTATATGCTTTTTCAACCGAAAACTGGTCTCGCCCAAGTGATGAAGTGGAAGCTTTAATGAAGCTTTTAAGAGATTACATGAAGAACTGCATTAAGCGTGCTTCAAAAAACAATATGTGTGTAAGAGTCATAGGCGATAAGTCAAGACTTGATAAAGACATTCAAAAAAGTATAGCCGATTTGGAAGAGGCAACAAAAGACAATACAGGTCTTCATTTCACAATCGCCATTAACTACGGCGGAAGAGATGAAATAAGAAGAGCTGCCTGTAAGATTGCAAAGAAAGTTAAAGACGGAGAATTAAAGGAAGAAGATATTACCATTGAATCCTTTGAAAAAGAGCTTGATACTTTTGGCTTAAAAGATCCGGATCTTTTGATTCGTACATGCGGAGAATTAAGAATTTCAAACTTTCTTTTATGGCAGTGCTCATATTCGGAAATATATATTACCGATGTGGCATGGCCAGACTTTAACAAAGATGAACTTATTAAAGCTTGTGAAGCTTATTCAAACAGAACCAGAAAATTCGGTAATGTTTTATAGAAAGGTTTTTACTAATGTTTATTACCAGATTGCTTAGTGGCATAGTGCTTGCAATTGGCGCATTTTTTTCACTTTATTTCGGAGGCGTGGTTCTTTCTGCGGTTTTGTTTTTCTTATCCCTTATGGCCTATGTGGAGCTTTTAAATGCTCTCGGAGTAAAGGAAGAGAGAAAAAATAACATTTTTTCCGTTTCGGGATATGTGTTCATTACCGTTTATTACCTGCTTATGACCTTCTTAGACAACCCTGTATTTATGATTATGGCGGCTGTTTTGGCTATAATCGGATATTTGGTTGTATATGTATTATGCTTCCCTAAGTATAACGCTGAAACAATGATGGGAGCTGTTTTTTCATTCCTTTATGCCCCCATAATGCTTTCTTTTGTGTATCTTACAAGGTGCTTAGAAGACGGAAATCACTTTGTATGGATGATTTTAATTTCATCCTGGGGATTTGATACCTTTGCATACTGTGTCGGCGTGTTGACAGGTAAAACAATAGGAAATCATAAGTTTTTACCTAAGCTTAGCCCTAAAAAATCGATTGAAGGAGTTATAGGCGGAATAATCGGAGCAGGTTTACTCGGTTTCCTTTACGGACATTTCATGATGCCCGGCATTAAGTGGCCATTAGCTTTAATAGCAGCAATCGGAGGCGTAATAGCTCAAATCGGAGACTTAGCTGCATCGGCCATTAAGAGAGATAAAAACATTAAAGACTACGGAAGATGCATTCCCGGTCACGGAGGAGTGATGGACAGATTTGACAGCTCCATTTTCACTGCCCCCATTATTTATTTACTTGCCGTTTTATGGCTATCAACAATGAAATAGGACTTAATTAAAAAATGAAAAATCTTGTTATTTTGGGTTCCACAGGTTCTATAGGTACCCAGACTTTGGATGTTGTAAGAAACAATGAAGGATTAAGTGTTTTGGCTGTATCTGCAGCTAAAAACGTAAAGTTAATAGAAGAGCAGATTCGTGAATTTAAGCCTAAATACGCTGTAATGTTCGAAGAAGCTGCTTACAAAGAATTGTCTTTAAAAGTAAAGGATTTAGACGTTAAAGTCCTTTACGGCATGGAAGGTCTTATTACTATCTCTACTTTAAAAGAGGCCGACATAGTGGTTACGGCACTTGTCGGAATGATAGGAATCGTACCTACCATAGAGGCAATCAAAGCAAAGAAAACAATAGCCCTTGCAAATAAAGAGACACTTGTTACGGCAGGACATATCATTATGCCTTTAGCCAAAGAAAACAATGTGTCTATTTTGCCTGTAGATTCTGAGCACAGCGCAATCTTTCAGTCTTTAAACGGAGAAAACAGAAAGAACATAAGTAAGATTTTACTTACGGCTTCAGGCGGTGCTTTCAGAGGAAAGACATACGAAGAATTAAAGAATATGACGGTTGAAGATGCCCTTAAGCATCCTAACTGGAGTATGGGTAAAAAGGTTACAATCGATTCGGCTTCTTTAGTTAACAAGGGACTTGAAGTTATAGAAGCAAAATGGCTTTTCTCGGTTGAGCCTAAAGACATTCAGGTGCTTATTCAGCCCCAGAGTATCATTCATTCAATGGTAGAATTTGTGGATGGTGCAGTAATAGGTCAGCTTGGGGTTCCCGATATGAGAATTCCCATTCAATATGCTTTGTTTTATCCCGACAGAAAACCTATGAGGGATAATAAACTTGATTTTTACAAGCTTAAAGAGCTTACTTTCTTTGAGCCTGATTTAAAGACATTCAAAGGCCTTTCTTTTGCATACAAAGCAATCGGAGAAGGCGGTGCAATGCCTACTGTCTTTAATGCGGCAAACGAGCTTGCAGTTAAAGATTTTATCGACAGAAAGATTCCTTTTACGGGAATTTATGATTACATTGAAACCGCAATGGATAGCGTAAAGAATATTTCTAATCCTACGGTTTCGGAAATTTTGGATATTGAGAAAACCACTTATGAGGTTATAAAAGCGAAATTTTAATCGGGAGCAGTACAATGGGTTTATCTATTTTATGGTTTATAATAATCCTTTCCATAATCGTGCTTTCCCATGAGTTTGGGCACTTTATTGTGGCAAGGGCAAACGGAATAAGAGTTATAGAATTTACCATGGGTTTTGGCCCTACACTTTTTTCTTTTAAGAAAAAGGGCACAAAGTTTTCTTTAAAGCTTCTTCCTTTGGGCGGCGCCTGCGTATTTGATGAAGATATTGAAGGCGAGCTTAAAAGCGAAGAGTTAAAAGAAGAAACGGAAGAATCAAAGGATGAAAAGCCTCAGGGAATAGCTTTTAGAAAAGCAGGTGTCTGGGCAAGGATCTCAACGGTCTTTGCGGGACCTTTTTTTAACTTCTGTGTAGCTTTTTTGTTTTCCCTTGTGATAGTCGGAATAAACGGAACGGATTTACCTAAGATTGCAGGTCTTACTCCGGGACGTCCCGCCATTGAGTCAGGTCTTGAAGTGGGAGATACCGTTACTAAGATAAACGGTGAAAGAGTCCATATATGGAGAGAAATAAGCATTATTTCCGCCATGAATCAGGGAGAAGAATTAAATATTGAGGTATTAAGGGATGGCAAAAAAGTAAACGTTAACTTAAAGCCTTTGTATTCCGAAAGCGACGGACGCTACTACCTTGGAATTGAAGGCGGTGTTGACTATATAAAGTGTAAAGGCTTTGATCTTTTTAAATACAGTTTCTACGAGCTTTCTTTCCAGTTTAAATACACTTTAAAAAGCTTAAAGATGTTAATACTGGGAAAAGTAGGCGCAGACAACTTGTCAGGCCCTGTGGGAATCGCGCAGGTTGTTGATGAAAGCTATTCTGTTGCAAAGCAGTACGGCGCACTTACCGTTATTCTTACAATGATGAATATTGCAATGCTTCTAAGCGTAAACTTAGGAATAGTTAATTTGCTTCCTCTTCCCGCATTAGACGGCGGACGACTTATTTTCCTTTTTGTGGAAGTATTAAGAGGAAAGCCTGTTAATCCAAAGTATGAAGGATACGTTCACTTAGTTGGAATCATTCTTTTCTTCATGCTTGCCATATTTGTTTTTTACAATGATATATTAAGAATTATAGGTAGATAATATGTTTAGAGATGAAACAAAAGAAATACATATTGGAAATAGAGTAATCGGTCACGGAAATCCAATACTTATTCAGTCTATGACTAACACAAAAACTGAAGATATTAAGGCTACAATCGAGCAGATTCACAGATTAGAGACCGCAGGTTGTGAGATAGTTCGTTCAACCGTTCCAACTTTGGAAGCGGCAAAGGCTATAAAAGAAATAAAGAAAGAAATATCCATTCCTTTGGTTGCAGACATCCATTTTGACTATAAGATGGCTGTTGCAGCTATTGAAAACGGAGCCGATAAGGTTAGAATCAACCCCGGAAACATCGGTACCGACGATAAGCTTTTGGAAGTAGTTAAGGCTGCAAAAGAAAGAAACATTCCTATTCGCGTGGGCGTAAACTCAGGCTCCATGGAAAAGGATTTAATTGAAAAGTACGGTGGCGTAACCGCACAGGGACTTGTAGAGAGCGCTTTAAGAAACGTTCAAAGAATAGAAGATATGGGCTATGACAATCTGGTTGTAAGCCTTAAATCAACTAATGTTTTAATGTGTGTTGAAGCACATAAAAATATTGCCGGAAAGATTCCTTATCCTTTGCATGTAGGTATCACAGAATCAGGAACCGCATTTTCAGGTAACTTAAAATCAGGTGTAGGCCTTGGAATGATTTTATCTGAAGGTATAGGAGATACCATAAGAGTGTCTCTTACCGGTGATGTGGTTGATGAAGTAAGAGCCGCAAGAATCATTTTAAGAACTTTGGGCCTACGTAAAGAAGGCATTGAAGTTATTTCCTGTCCTACCTGCGGACGCACAAACATCGATCTTATTTCTTTAGCCACAAAGGTTGAAGAACTTGCCGAAAAGTATCCTTTAAACATTAAGTTAGCCGTTATGGGCTGTGCCGTAAACGGCCCCGGAGAAGCTAAAGAAGCTGATCTTGGAGTAGCAGGGGGAAAGAACGAAGGCCTTTTGTTTAAGAAAGGCGAGATTATTAAAAAGGTTCCCGAGAGCGAAATATTTAACGCACTTGAGGATGAACTTAAGAATTGGGGAAGGTAGTCTCATTTAATGGAACCAAAAGCTTTTTTGGAAGTATTTAAAACACTTGAGTTAAAAAAGGGTCTTAGGGAAATCTTTGACGATGTTTTAGTGTCAAAGGTTTCTTCCAACAGGCAAAAAGACCTTTTAAAGATATATATACGCAGTGCCCATATAATTCCCAAAAAGGAAATATATGCGGTTATTAAAGAGATAAAGAAACAGCTCTTTGATCAAACACCCGTCGACATTCGTATTATCGAAGAATACAATCTGCCCGAAAACTACAGCTTAAAACTTATTATGGATGAGTACATGGACAGTATCTACCATGAACTTTCCGAAAACAATAAGGTCTTGGAAAGCGTTGTAAAGAAGGCAAAAATCTCAGAAGTAGATAAAAATCACGTAGAAATTTCTTTGCCCGACACTAAAATCATTAAAGATCGTGAGTCGGAAATCCTTTCGTATTTAAATAAAGCAATATGCGAGCGCTTTAATATAAGCGCTGTATTTACTATTGCCTACTATCACGAAGAAACCAAAGACTTAAAGCAAAGAGAAGAATGGGACGAATATCGTATTTCTCAGCTTGTTAAGGAAAGAGTGGGAAATGCTTTAACGGCTTCTTACGAAAAGGAAGAAAAGAAAGAAGTTTCTTCAGACCATCCTGATGATTCAAAGAAAGAAACCAAAGAGGTTTCTTCAAAGAAACCCGCTGAAGTAAAAAGTGCTCCCGCAAAGAAAGAATTTAAGTCAACCGGAGACTTTAAGGGAAATAAAGACTTTAGACGTCCTAAGAGAAACTTTGAAAAATCAGATAATCCTGATGTTTTATGGGGATGCGAAATTTCCGATGAAGAAGAAATCACCCCTATTGAAGCATTGGTTGATGACTTTAAGACAGTAGTATTCAGAGGAAAGATTATTGCTAACGATACAAGGGATATCAGAAACAACCGCACAATCTTTTCTTTTAACGTAACAGACTTTACGGATACCATTAAGGTTAAGCTTTTTATCGCAACGGAAGAAACAAACGAGTACCTTGATAAGCTTGGTCCCGGTAAGTTTGTAAAGGTTATGGGTATGCCAAAAGAAGACCCCTTTGACCATGAACTTGCCCTTACATCACCTCAGTCCGTTATGGTGACGGAAGACTTCACAACATCCTCAAGAAAGGACTTATCCCCGGTTAAGAGAGTTGAGCTTCACTGCCACACAAAGATGAGTGATATGGACGGTATAACGGATGTATCCACTTTGGTTAAAAGAGCTTATTCCTGGGGACACAAGGCTTTGGCTATAACCGACCACGGCGTGGTGCAAGCTTTCCCCGATGCAAATCATACCTGGGAAGATTTGTGGAAAAAAGAAAAGGCTAAAAGAATAGAAGCAGGGGATGAAAATCCCGATAAACAGGATTTCTTTAAGATTATCTACGGCGTTGAAGGATATCTTGTAGATGATTTAATCGAGACTGTTTTAAATTCAAAGAATCAGTCCATTGAATCTGAATACGTGGTCTTTGATATAGAGACAACGGGATTTAATGCAAACAAAAATAAAATTATAGAAATCGGTGCCGTAAAGGTTAGAGATTATGAGGTGGTTGATACCTTCTCAGAATTTGTTAACCCTGAAATTCCGATTCCATACAGAATCACAAAACTTACATCTATAACCGACGATCAGGTTAGGGATGCAGGTACAATCGAAGAGATACTTCCTAAGTTTATGGAGTTTTGTAAAGGATGCATACTGGTAGCTCATAATGCAACCTTTGATACCTCCTTTATTCGTGCTAACTGCGAAAGACTTGGCCTTGAATATGACTATTCATGTATAGATACCCTTGGACTTTCAAGACATTTTCTTACAAAGCTTCATAAGTATAAGCTTGACGTTGTATGTAAGGAACTTGGAATTTCTCTTGAAAACCACCACCGCGCCGTTGATGATGCTACGGCTACAGGCGGAATATTCATAAAGCTTTTAAAGAAGTGTAGAGACGCTAACATGCTTACCCTTGATGCCATTAATGAAGGCACCAAGGTTTCTGAGGATGTAATAAAGAAGCTTCCTTCATATCACGTAATTATTTTGGCAAAGAACAATACGGGTCGTGTCAATTTATATACGTTAATATCAATGTCTCATCTTAAGTACTTTGCAAGACATCCTAGAATTCCTAAGAGTGAGCTTATGAAGCACAGAGAAGGGCTCATTATAGGAAGTGCCTGTGAGGCGGGTGAATTATACCGAGCCATCCTGGATGAGAGAAGCGAAGAAACCATTGCCCGCATAGTTAACTTTTATGACTATTTGGAGATTCAGCCAAGAGGCAACAATGAGTTCTTGATTCGTGATGAAAAGGTAGAAAACGTTAACTCTGAAGAAGACGTTTTAAACATAAACAGAGAGATAGTAAGGCTTGGAGAAGTATACAATAAGCCTGTTTGTGCTACCTGTGACGTTCACTTTATAGACCTTGCGGATGAAATATACAGACGTATCATTATGAAGGGACAGGGCTTTAGTGATGCGGATCAACAGGCGCCTTTATACCTTCATACTACGGATGAAATGCTTGAAGAGTTTGGCTACCTTGGAAGAGACAAGGCTATGGAAGTGGTTGTTACAAACACAAACATGATAGCCGATATGATTGAATCAATGTCTCCGGTGCGCCCCGATAAGTGCCCCCCTGTCATTGAAAACAGTGACCAGATTCTTACAACCATTTGCTACAACAAAGCCCATGAAATATATGGCCCCGACCTTCCTGCAATAGTACAGGAAAGACTTGAGAGAGAGCTTCATTCAATTATTTCAAACGGATTTGCGGTTATGTATATTATTGCCCAGAAGCTTGTTTGGAAGTCTGTTGAAGACGGTTATCTGGTAGGTTCCAGAGGTTCCGTAGGTTCAAGCTTTGTGGCAACAATGGCAGGTATTACAGAGGTTAACCCTTTGGTGCCTCACTATTATTGCTCAGAGTGTCACTATTATGATTTTGATTCCGATGAAGTAAAGGCCTTCAGAGGCATGGCGGGAGTAGATATGCCCGATAAAAAGTGCCCTGTTTGCGGAGCGCCTTTAAAGAAAGACGGATTTGATATTCCTTTTGAAACCTTCCTTGGATTTAAGGGAGATAAGGAACCTGATATCGACTTAAACTTCTCGGGAGAATATCAGGCTAAGGCCCATAAATATACGGAAGTTATTTTTGGTGCGGGACAAACCTTCAGAGCAGGAACAATCGCAACCCTTGCTGATAAAACAGCATTCGGATATGTTAAAAAGTATTACGAAGAAAAGCAGATAGTTAAAAGAGCCTGTGAAATAGACAGAATAGCAGCAGGCTGTGTGGGAGTAAGAAGAAGTACCGGTCAGCATCCGGGCGGTATCATAGTATTACCTGTGGGAGAAGACATTAACTCATTTACCCCTGTTCAGCACCCTGCAAACGATACTGAAACAGATACAATCACCACCCACTTTGACTATCACTCCATTGACCATAACCTTTTAAAACTTGATATTCTCGGACACGATGATCCTACCATGATAAGAATGCTTCAGGATTTAACCGGTGTAGACCCTACCACAATGCCACTTGATGATAAAAAGGTTATGTCGTTGTTTGAATCAACGGAAGCCCTTGGCATTAAGCCTTCGGATATAGGCGGATGCGAACTTGGATGTCTTGGTATACCCGAATTTGGTACAGACTTTTCAATGGGCATGGTACAGGAAGCAAAACCTAAGTATTTTTCAGACCTTATAAGAATTGCAGGTCTTTCCCACGGTACAGACGTATGGCTTAATAACGCCCAGGATTTGATCCGTGAAGGTATAGCCACCATTTCAACCGCTATCTGTACCCGTGACGATATTATGACTTACCTTATAAACATGGGAGTTGAGTCGGAAGAATCATTTAAGATTATGGAAATGGTTCGTAAAGGTAAGGTTGCGGCAGGAAAGTGCGATAAGTGGGAAGAGTGGAAGGCTGATATGAGAGCCTGCAACGTTCCGGAATGGTATATTGAGTCTTGTCAGAAGATTAAGTACATGTTCCCCAGAGCCCACGCTGCGGCCTACGTTATGATGGCTTGGAGAATTGCCTATTGTAAGGTTTATTATCCTTTGGCTTACTATGCAGCCTTTTTATCCATTCGTTCAAAGGCCTTTAACTATCGCACCATGTGCTTCGGACGTGAAAAGCTTGAAGAAGAGTATAAGAGAATAAAGGCACTTCCAAATCCTACGCCTAAAGATGAAAACACCATTCACGATATTAGAATTGTGCAGGAAATGTATGCAAGAGGCTATGAATTTGCACCTATTGATTTGTTTAAAGCAAAGGCAAGGCTTTTCTCAATTGTAGACGGTAAGATAATGCCTTCATTTACAAGTATCGACGGTCTTGGTGAAAACGCAGCGGATGCCATAGTTGAAGCCGCAAAAGCAGGCCCCTTCACATCAAAGGCAGACTTTAAAGCCCGTTCACACGTATCACAGACAATTGCCGATGATATGGCAGATCTTGGTATCTTAGGAAATATTCCTGAAAGCGACCAGATAAGCATTTTTGATATGATGGGTCAAATGTGACATTTTTGTAAGTATTACGTAAGCAAATCCTATGGAAATAGGATTTGCTTTTTTTTATTATAATCAAGTGAAATACAAAACTATGAGGTGATTTTAATGAACAGATTCAGTAAAACTTTAATATGCGCATGTGTAGCGGCTTCTATGGCACTTACAGGATGCGGGGGTAAAGGAGATATTGATTTGAAGGAGAATGCAAAGAGTGTTAGCGAACTGTCCATACCTGAGGGGGTAAGGATAGTGGGGCTTGGAGAAGCTTCCCACGGAAACAAAGAATTTCAGGAATTAAAGCTTGAAGTCTTTAAGCTTCTTGTAGAAAACTACGGAGTAAGAGCTTTCTGTTTAGAGGGAGATGACGGAAACTACAAAAAGGTCAATGCTTACATCCAGGGAGAAGATGTAACTTTGGATGAAGCGGTTGAAGCTCTTACTTTTAAAATCTACAAGACAGAGGATAGTAAGGAACTCATAGAGTGGATGAAAGAATACAATGACACTCATGAGGATAAGGTTTCTTTTTACGGAATCGACATGCAGTCGGTGGAAGGAAATGTAGAGTTTTTATGCGATGCATTTAAAAGCTATTCTTCATTAAGCGAGTTTAATGCGGATGAGTTTGCAAATGCTTTTACACCCGGTCCCGATGCTTCTCTTGAAACAATGACTTCTTTAATCGTTGATGCAAGAAAAGAAATCGAAAATGACAGTGAAGCGATTATAGAAGACGTATCAAAAGAAACCTATGATGAAATCCTTCATGCCTTAAGAGTGCTTGAGCAGCACACAATACTTGAGGATACCTATAAAAACAATTCAGGCGAGTATTCTAACGTAAGAGATAACTTTATGGCTGAAAACGTAGAGTGGCTTGTAAAGAAAGAAGAAAGTCTTGGAAGAAACATGATATTTGTTACAGGCCATAACGGCCACATCGGTAAGGTGCCTGAATCAAGCTTTGTGCAGAATGAAACCTTGGGAAGCCACTTAAAGGATGAGTTTGGTGATGAATACTATGCCATCGGAACAGACTATTATCATACAAAGGCTAACATTTCATCAGCAGGTAGCGGCAAAAGAGGAAACCACAGCTTTACATCTGGTGACCCTTTGGCTAAGCTTTCAAAGAATTTTGAAGATAAAAGATACATGCTTCAGTTTAACGAAATAGATGAACAGGATGAAGTATGGAATGTAATAAATGCCCCCATGACAATGGGAACCTTGGGTGAAGGATACGGTATCTTAATGCACATAATGAAGAATACCGTAAGAGTAAACATTATTCCCACTCAAAAATATGATGCAATGATATTTATTTATAACACAACACCTTTGGAACTTATTGAAAAGTAAACCCTCGTATATTAAAATGTAACAACGAGGATAATTATGCATAAAATATTAGTTGTAGAAGACGATCCCGGTATTTTTAAGGGAATCAAAGAAGCAGCCGAAGGCTGGAATTTAGAAATCAAAGGAATAGAAGATTTTAGAAACGTAATGGGAGAGTTTGCGGAGTTTGACCCGCACCTTGTGCTTATGGACATTTCGCTTCCGGCATTCGACGGATATTACTGGTGCGCTCAAATACGTAAGCAGTCTCATGTGCCCATTATCTTTATTTCTTCCGCTTCCGAAAATATGAATATCATCATGGCCATGAATATGGGAGCCGATGACTTTATTTCAAAGCCCTTTGACAGAACGGTTTTGGTGGCAAAGGTTCAGGCACTACTTAGAAGAACCTATGACTTTGCGGACAAATCAACCGTAATAGAACATAAGGGCGCGATTTTAAACATCGGAGACAACAGCATTTCTTATAACGAAGAAAAGGCTGAGCTTAGCGGAAATGAGTTTAAGATTATTCACACTCTTTTATTAAACAAGGGTAACATTGTAAGCCGTGAAAAGCTTATGGAAGTTTTGTGGGAAACAGACAGTTTTGTGGATGAAAACACATTAACCGTAAACGTAAACAGATTAAGAAAGAAACTAGATGCCCTGGGCTTAAAAGACTTTATTGCCACTAAATTCGGTGTCGGATACATAGTGGAGTAAACAATGAAGACAATACTTAACGTTTTAAAAAGAGTAAAGGTCGGAGTAATTGCTTACTTTGTGGCTGTTGCAGTTTTCATCACGGTATTCTATTTATCGGACATACCCCTTAGCCTGTTTTTTTACCCCTGGTTACTGGCTACTTTCTTTTTGCTTGTGGCCTTTTTAAGAGAGTGCATAAAGACAAAAGAAAAAACTACCGCTCTAAAGAAGCTTTCTTACATGACTCCTGCGGAGATCGTTGAAAAGCTTCCAAGAGATGCTTGCGGGTTTGAAAAAGAATATCAAAACATAATAGAGAGCCTATTTAAGCAATTATCTCTAAAGATAGAAGAGTATGACACAAAGAACCATGAGCTTAGTAACTATTATGCCACTTGGGTGCATCAGGCTAAGACACCTATAGCTTCCATGCGCTTACAGCTTCAGGGTAAAGACTCAAGCGAAGCAAGAGACTTGCTTAGATATTTACGTGACATAGAAGGCTATGTGGACATGGTTATGTCTTACATTCGCTTAAATTCAGAGCATACTGATTATGTTATAAAGAAAGAAGACTTATCGGAAATTGTAAAAGAAAGCGTAAAGAAGTTTAAATTAGACTTTATAGCAAAGAAGCTTTCTTTAACCATCAACATGGATAAGGCAATTGTCTATACCGATAAAAAGTGGATAAGCCTTGTTATTGAACAGATTCTTTCAAACTCCTTAAAGTACACTAAAACAGGCGGTGTGACTATAGGGTATGATGATAAAACATCCACTCTTTCCATTAAAGATACCGGCATGGGAATTGATAAAGAGAATCTTCCAAGAATCTTTGAGCAAGGTTTTACAGGCTTTAACGGAAGAAGAGAGGCTCACTCAAGCGGAATTGGCTTATACATCGTAAAGAGCGTTTGCGACAGCTTAAATGTAAGCATAAGATGCGAGTCAACGCCAGGCGTTGGAACAGAAATGTTTCTTACATTTGCAAGTAAAGAAGAGGTTGTTGAATAATATATTTAGGCCTTTTATTTTTGGAAAAAGCCCTTGCAAATTCTTGTCACATAGGATAATAT
>JAEEGJ010002247.1_pt1 | contig 115683 bp, 74 predicted proteins | sample 8958761 | NCBI WGS metagenome assembly JAEEGJ01 (sample SAMN16246546, study PRJNA631951) | gut metagenome | biome: gut microbiome; feature: rumen; material: RS-attached | host: Bos | place: Iran: Karaj | collected 2018-10 | reverse complement strand
ATTGTAAGTACCAATCTTCTCAGTAAAACGACCATCACGTGGTGCACGAGCGTCGGCGATAACGATGCTGTAGAAGGCGTAGCCCTTACGGCCGCCGCGCTGCAATCTGATTTTTGTTGCCATAATTAATGCTTAATCTTTAATTTTTTGATGTTATAAATTTGAATTTCATGCTCTTAACTCGTAAAAGCGGGTGCAAAGGTACAATATTTTCTGCGTACAAGCGCATATAAGACGGTACTATTTATCATTTTTTAACCATCTCCACGAGAACAGCGTCGTTTTACGGACGAATCTTCGTAACGGTACCGTCGGCCTGACGGCTGATGTAGATCCTGCCGGGCTTGAGGGTCTTGGCCTGACGGCCGTCGAGCGTGAAGTAGGTGGCAGGCTGGTTTGCGGCAGGCTTCAGGCCGCGGATGGCGGTAGCACTACTTTTCACATTGACGGTGTAACTGGTCATGGTCGACATGTCGCCGCCGATAGCCTTAACAGAGCATACATAGTGGTCGTCGACCACCTCCACACTCTTCATCACATGGGTAGCCCGGCCGTCGACGGTCACCTCGATGTCATCTTCCGTGATGGCCTCGTTGAACTCATAGGAATACTCGGTCTCGTCTGAACCGAAGACGGGCAGTTCCAGACCTTTGATCTTCAGGCTGGTCAACTTGGCATTGTAGACGAACGCTATGTCGTCGACCAGCACCTCGTCGTTGTCGCTGCCCTCACCGGGATCGGCATTGGTAGAGACGGTTATCAGCACAGCCTTCGGATCGACGGCATTCTCGGTGTAGACAAAGGGAACTGAGATGCGTACCCACTCGCCGTTGGTGGTGGCGATTTCACGGTTCTGAGCCTTCGCCACAACGTTGGGATATGCTTTATCCTCAGGGTCCTGATAGTAGGTACCGTCGGTGATCACGGCACTGAAAGAGGCATATGGATGCTCGCTGCTGGGCGTGCCCTGCTTGAACTTCACCCATGCCACGACAGAGTCGGGACGTGAATACAGGGTCGTGTAGAATGGCTCGCCGTTGCCGTCGACATCCGTCAGGCTCATGTCGAGATAGGCATTGTTCACTGGGTCGGTGGCGATTGCCGAGCCGGCATTCATGCGGCCGGTGGTCATCGTACCGTTGGCCACGATGCCGAAGATGGATGTGGCGAAGATGCGTGCACTGGCCACACCCGAGTGGGCGTCGTTGGACATTGCGATATGGTTTCCGGCCAATAGTGCCATGCCACCTGAAGCACTCTCGAACGAATGCCAGAAGTTGGGCTCTACGAAATCGCCAGTCGACGTATGCCAGGTCTCGAAACTGGGGTTGGGCATCTGATAGCCGTCACCGATGCCCACCTTGATCAGTTGTCCCATCTCCTCCAGCAGGTCGATGTCGAGATAGCAGCGCAGAAGACCGCCTTCGATCTTGCCACGCAGTTGTACATTGACGGGAGGCAGTATGCTGGCCATCCAGACGGGCACGTTGGGATCGTCGCCGTCGGTGATCTGCACCTGGTCATTGGTGAAGAACAGGGTGACATCACCGTCCTGATAAGGCTTGATGCCCTTCAGTTCCACGTTACCCACACCCATCGGGCCGTTTTCGCTCTGCAGCATGAAATTCTTCAGATTAATGTCGTACAGGCCTTCGTTTTCAGTGATAATGAAGAGACCCGTCTGCTCTGTCGTCACATCGTTGACAGTAACAGTGACAACCGTTTCGTAATCCGTTGCATGGACAGCGATGGCTGTCATGGCAACAAACAATAGAGTAAACAATTTTTTCATACGTTGTTGTTTTAAATATTGTGTTGATAATTTGAATATGTTCATTTGATTCTGTAGAACAGGCCTATCGTTCCGTAGATGGGATAGAGTGTCTGTTCCACCGTCTTGAAGTCGCCGTGATGGATGCCTGTGAGGCCCCATGAGAGGTCGGCCGACAAGCCCCACTGGCGGTAGAAAGCCCAGTCGATGCCTACTGACACACCCACCTGACAGGTTCGCATGTCGTCGCCGAAGTCGTAGGTGGCCCATTCGCCTTCCTGACTGCCCATCACCACCTTGACGCCCGTCGGATCGTCCTTGCGCAGATAGCCGTCTGAGGCTATGCCGTAGAAGTCCTTGCAGAGCAGCAGCGACATGTAGGGACCGGCCTTCAGTTGCACCTTCTGACTGATTTCATAGGTCATCTGCAGGGGGATGGTGAGCATGCGCTGCCGGACCTTTTGCCACACACGGCCGGTGTAGAGTCCTTCCAGTTCGTCCTCGTCCATCTTCACTTTCATGTGGTAGCCTTTGGTGGTCACCTCGCTGTCCATGTCTTTGATCTCATAGTGCAGGGCTGTCTGCAGGCCGAACTTCTCCGACAACGGAAACATGACGTCGGCGCCCGCCATAAAGTTTGGCGTCAGTCTGAATGACTCAATTCTGCGGATGGTGGCGGGCATGCCGATGGGAGCCGTCCCGCCGATGCTGTAGCCAACGCGTGCCTTCACCTGCAGTTTCTCTAAGCCCGTCTGCGCCTGGGCGTTCCGTGCTGCAAGCAGTGCCAGCCCGAACAGCGCCAGTAATACGTATTTCAGTTTCCTCATTCCCCGATAAAAGTAATCTCCACCTTATCTATATATAGTGTGCTGCCTACGGCGCCCTCGAAGGTGTCGCCAGTCTTGCTCGACGAGAAGACCAGTGCCAGATTGTAGCCGCGCTTGGCCAGCAGGTCGGCATCGATGGGGGTGGTGCCCTCGAAGGTCATCTCAAACGGTGTCCACTCGCTGGTGGGAGGCACTGAGGCCACCTGGGCCTTGCTCACAATATAAGGACTCGAGAGCACATCGTCGCCATGGAGCATGATCTCATTGCCCTGAGCGTCGTGGTTCACGTAGAGCACGGAGTAGATGCTGGGCTCGTCGGTGCGGTCTTTCACCTCATTGAAATCCTTGTCGGTGAACGTTTCGCCCGGACTGTACTTGTAGTAGCCCGTCACCTTCACCGGCTGCTTGGTGTAGGCGATGCCCATCTGGGTGGTCTTGAGCGTATTCGTCAGCGCATACTGGGTGTCGAAGGCGCCTAAGAAGAAGTTGCCGGCAGCGATGGGCTTCTTGAACATCCTGCCCCACGAGCCTGTCGAGCGTGTAGTCAGTTTGATGCAATAGCCGTCGACGCCATCCGCATCCGGCACGGTGGGATAGTCTACGGCAGCCGCATTCGGACTGGCTATCATAAAACCGTCATTGCCCGATGCCCAGATGTACTCTTTCCCTCCGCCGTCGGGCTGATAATACCATACATAATATTTACCGTTGGCACTCAGTTCGAACTGCTCGAAGTCGTATCTGTTGGTTGGCAGCATGGTCTCGCGGAACTCCACGGTGTAGGTGCGGTGCCACTGGCCGTCCTCCGATGTCACGGTGTATTCTACGGGACCCTTGCTGAAGTCCTGTACACTGCCGTTGGCTGGCGTGATGGTGGCACCAGGCGTGAGCGCAAATTGTACGGGCATGGCGGGCAGACCGGCTCGCTGCCACACGGTGAACGTCAGCCGTTGTGTGCTCGACGACACATCGCTGATGCGCATATCCGTCTTCTGGCTGAAATACGGGGCGAGGTCATCACCCTCGACCCAGGCTTCGAGAACGTCGCATTCCATGTTCTTCGGCTCATCCTTGATGCACGCCGTGAGGAGCAACGCCGATAAGAGCATGGTCAAATGGTAGAAATATTTCATATGGTGCAAAGGTACGATTTATTTCCCAAACTGCCAAATATTTGCGCTATTTTCTTTTTATAGGACCCACTCATTTTGACAGTCATTAAGTCATTAGTCATTAGTCATTAAGGGGTAAGAGAAAAGAGGTTTTTAGATTATATTATTATATATATTATAATATATATAATAATATAAAATAAGAAGAGTCTAAGAAGAGATTTAGAAGAGTATCAGTAGAGATATGCAAAGTGCTTAATGACTAATGACTAATGACTATCATGACTGCCAGATTGTCAAGACAATGATGAGCAAGGCCCGAGGAAATGCCTTCCATGCCTCATGCAGATGCTTACCTCTTCATAGCGGAAGGTATTAGCACAAGGCATTCAAGGCATTGCTTCGGGGCATGGAAGGCATCGGAACGAGTTTGTCTGATTGAAAATTGAAAGCAGAGCCAAATTATCAAATAAATATTTGGTGATTTCGTTTTTTTGTCGTATCTTTGCAGTCTAAACAAAAGACACAAGACGAATAGATAATGAACGCAATGGAAAAGAGACTATTTGTAATGATTGCAGCCATCATGATAGCAGCAGCGAGCGTGAACGCGCAGGAAGAAAGGACCGTCGACGCCTATTTCACCGCCGACGAGATGCCCGACATGAGACTCTTCATGCCCGGTCCGCCAGATAGTACTTCGGTGGCCTTTGCCAACGACGTGAGCCGCTATTTCTGGGGCAAGGAGATGCGCATGGACCCCGAGCGTGCCGAGCAGGTCAAGCGCGACGCCGTCTATGGTCTGGCAACGATCATCGAGGAGTTTGAAGAAGCCTTCGGCATGAAGATCAGTCAGGAGCAGACACCCGAGATCTACAAGGTGCTGCTCGAAGGCACCGCCACCTGCGACAGCATCTGCAAGAATCCCAAGACCACCTACGGTCGCACGCGGCCGTTCGTCCGTTTCAACGAGCACACGCTGGCACCCGAACTCGAACCAGAACTCAACCCGCACAAGTCATTCCCCTCGGGCCACACGCTCCTGGGCTGGAGTTCGGCGCTGCTGATGATGGAGATCAACCCCGACCGTGCCAACGAGATACTGGCCCGCGGCTACCGCTACGGCGAGAACCGCGTGGTGATGGGCGCCCACTGGCAGAGCGACACCGACGCCGCCCGGATGGCAGCGGGTGTGGCTTATGCCAAACTGCACACCAGCGAGCGCTTCCTGGAGCAGATGAAGAAGGCGCGCGAGGAGTACAAACGTCTCGCACCCGAACCCGCTACGGTGAGAGGGGTCAAGGCCGAGCGCCAGGCCACAGACGCCGATATCTACGACCTCTCCGGGCGCAAGGTCAGTTCGCCCCGTCAGGGCGTCTACATCCAGAGCGGCCAGAAACTGGTGGTCAGATGATGAGACATGCATGAAGACGAAGAGAGAACTGTCGATACTGATACCCAATTATAATAATGTATGCGTGGGACTGGTGTCGGTGCTGCAGCAGCAGGCTGCGGCGCTCGACATCACGTACGAGATCCTTGTGGCCGACGATGCCTCGCCCGACCAGGATGCCATCCGGATAAACCGCGCCATCAACGAACTGCCCCACTGCCGCTATATCGTGAAGGAGCAGAACTCGGGCAGCGCCGCCACCCGCAACTACCTCGGCGCCCGCAGCCGCTACCACTGGCTGCTGTTCATGGACTGCGACATCGACATCCCCGACGACCGCTTCCTCGAGCGGTATGTGAAGGACGAGCACGAGGGGGTGGTCAACGGCGGCATCTGCATTGCCGATGACGACCGTCTGCGCCACAACCTGCGCTACCTGTACGAGAAGAACGCCGAGCCGGAACACAGCGCGGAGAAGCGGCAGGCAGACAGGTATCACGAGTTCCGATCGACCAACTTCATGATCGAGCGCGAGGCGTTCGAGGCCTGTCCCTTCGACGAGCGGTTCAAACGGAGTGGCTATGAGGACGTGCTCTTCGGGAAGACGCTGAAGCAGCAGGGTGTCAGCATTACCCACATTGACAACCCCGTGATGATGACCGAATTCGAGTCGAACCCCGACTACGTGAAGAAAATCGAACGAAGCCTGCAGACGCTCTACACGTTCAGGAACGAACTGCGCGGCTACTCCCGCATACTGACCTTCGACACAGGCATCCACATCGGGGTGGTCAGAGGGATGATCAGGCTGTGGCACCGCCTGTTCGGAGCACTCGAGCGGCGGAACCTGTGCAGCGAGCGACCCTGTCTGAAGGTGTTCAACATCTATCGTATGGGATACTACCTGACGGAAGCCTGCAAACCTTTACGGAAGATTTAACACACTACAACACTCCTTTTTTGGTGGTTTCAGAAAAAATCACTATCTTTGCACTCACATTCAAAAAAAGGACTAACAAATAAACAAAGGAATTAAAAATGAAACCACTAAACAAACAATTCGCTCCCAAGAGCGTCATGCCTGAAAAGGTGATTCAGTTCGGTGAGGGTAACTTCCTCCGTGCATTCGTAGATTGGATTATCTGGAACATGGACCAGAAGACCGACTTCAACGGCTCGGTCGTCGTCGTCCAGCCTATCGAGAAAGGTATGGTAGACTGGCTCAACGCCCAGGACTGCCTGTACCACGTGAACCTGCAGGGCCGCGAGAACGGCAAGCCCGTGAACACGCTGGAGCGCATCGACGTGATCAGCCGCGCCCTGAACCCCTACACGCAGAACGCTGCCTTCATGGCGCTGGCCGACCAGCCCGAGATTCGCTTCGTCATCTCGAACACCACCGAGGCCGGCATCGCCTTCGACCCCACCTGCAAACTCGAGGACGCACCCGCAAGCAGTTATCCCGGCAAACTCGTGCAACTGCTTTATCGTCGTTATCAGACCTTCAACGGCGACAAGACGAAGGGCCTCATCATCTTCCCCTGCGAACTGATCTTCCTCAACGGCCACGTGCTGAAGGATTGCATCTATAAGTATATTGATCTGTGGAACCTCGGTGCCGACTTCAAGAAGTGGTTCGAAGAGGCCTGCGGCGTGTATGCCACCCTCGTGGACCGCATCGTACCGGGCTTCCCCCGCAAGGAGATTGCCGAAATCCAGGAGAAAATCTCGTATCGCGACAACCTCGTCGTACAGGCCGAGACATTCCACCTCTGGGTGATCGAGGCCCCGAAGGAAGTGGCCAAGGAGTTCCCCGCCGACAAGGCCGGTCTGCACGTGCTGTTCGTACCCTCAGAGGAACCCTACCACAAGCGTAAGGTGACACTGCTCAACGGCCCGCACACCGTACTCTCGCCCGTGGCCTTCCTCAGTGGTGTGAACATCGTGCGCGACGCCTGCAACCATGAGATCATCTCGAAGTACATCCACAAGGTACAGTTCGACGAACTTATGCAGACCCTCGACCTGCCGATGGACGAACTGGAGAAGTTTGCCGGCGACGTGCTCGAGCGCTTCGACAACCCCTACGTAGACCATCAGGTGACGAGCATCATGCTCAACTCGTTCCCGAAGTTCCAGGCACGCGACCTGCCCGGCGTGAAGACCTATCTCGAGCGCAAAGGCGAACTGCCTAAGGGACTGGTATTCGGACTGGCAGCCATCATCACCTACTACAAGGGCGGCAAGCGCGAAGACGGTACGGAGATCGTGCCCAACGACGACCAGAAGATCATGGACCTGCTGAAGCAGTTGTGGGCTACCGGCGACACCCAGAAGGTGACCGACGGCGTGCTCGGTGCCGAGTTCATCTGGCAGGAGAACCTGAACAAGATCCCCGGTCTGAACGCCATGCTGAAGCAGTTCCTCGACCTCATCCAGAGCGTCGGCATGCTCGAGGCCGTGAAGAGTATTATTTAGTTTATGGTTTATAGTTGACAGTTGACAGTGTACAGATGATTACTACTAAGGGCTGTTTCTTCCGACAGGCAGAATGGCTTGCAGGGTATTCAACTGTAGACTGTAAACTGCAAACTGTAAACAAAATGAAATGAGCGATTGCATTGAAATCAAAGGGGCGAGGGTCAACAATCTGAAGAACGTTGACGTGAAGATTCCCCGAAACCAGTTTATCGTGATTGCCGGAGTCAGTGGCTCCGGCAAATCATCGTTGGCCTTCGACACCCTCTACGCCGAAGGCCAACGGCGTTATGTAGAGAGCCTGTCAAGTTATGCCCGGCAGTTCCTCGGGCGCATGAATAAGCCCGAGTGCGACTTCATCAAAGGCATACCGCCCGCCATCGCCATCGAGCAGAAGGTGATCTCCCGCAACCCACGCAGTACGGTAGGCACCTCGACGGAGATATACGAATATCTCCGATTGCTTTACGCGCGCATAGGGCGCACGTACAGTCCCGTCAGCGGCGAAGAGGTAAAGAAACATACCACAGAAGACATCGTGCAGAAGGTACAGGAATACTCGCCCGGGACACGCTTCGTGGTGATGGCGCCCATACATCTGCCCGAGGGCAGGACGATGGAGCAGCAACTGAAGGCGTATATCCTGCAGGGCTATGCGAGAATCTACGTGAAGGGCGATTTCGCAAGGATCGATGATTATTTATCAGAGTACCCCGGGCATTCTGAAAAATCAGAGTACTCGGAAGATGCCACCTACCTGGTAATCGACCGTCTGTCGGTGGACACCTCAAAAGACGCCATCGCCCGACTGGTGGACTCCGCCGAGACCGCCTTCTATGAGGGCAACGGCACCTGCCGGCTACTCTTTCCGCCGTCGAACATCTGCTACGACTTCTCGATGAAGTACGAGGCCGACGGTATGACCTTCGAAGAGCCCAACGACAACATGTTCTCCTTCAACTCGCCCGTAGGCGCCTGTCCCGAATGCCAAGGCTTCGGACGCATCATCGGCATCGACGAAAAACTGGTCATCCCCAACACGACACTGTCGGTCTACGACGGTTGCGTCATCTGCTGGCACGGCGAGAAGATGAAGGAATGGAAGGAATGGTTCTGCCGCCATGCCGTGAAAGACGATTTCCCCATCTTCGAGCCCTATATGAACCTGAGCCAGCAGCAGAAAGACTGGCTGTGGCACGGACTCCCCTCAGACGGCAAGAAAAAGGAGCGCCCCTGCATCGACACCTTCTTCGAAATGGTCAAGGAGAACCAATACAAGATACAATACCGCGTGATGCTGAGCCGCTACAGGGGTAAGACCAACTGTCCCGTCTGTCACGGAACTCGCCTCAAGCCCGAGGCCGAATACGTGAAGATCGGCGGGCGAAGCATTACAGACCTTGTGCAGATGCCCGTGGTGAGGCTGAAAGAATGGTTCGACCTGTTGACGCTCGACCCACACGACCAGGAGGTCGGTAAGCGCCTGCTGGTGGAGATTACCAGCCGACTGCAATTCCTTTTGGATGTCGGACTGGGCTATCTGACCCTCAACCGACTCTCCAACTCCCTGTCGGGTGGCGAGAGCCAGCGCATCAACCTCTGTACGTCGTTGGGCAGTTCACTGGTCGGTTCGCTCTATATCCTCGATGAGCCGAGCATCGGACTCCACAGCCGCGACACAGAACGACTGATCCATGTGCTGAAAGAACTCCAGTCGCTGGGCAACACGGTGGTCGTGGTCGAGCATGATGAAGAGATCATGCGCGCTGCCGACTACCTGATCGATGTCGGTCCCGATGCAGGTCGTCTGGGTGGTGAAATCGTCTTCGAGGGACAGGCAAGTGATATTTTAGGCGGGCATGGGAAGGACGTTCCCAAAGCAGCGGCGCAGCAGTGGCCAAGAAGTCATACGGTGAAGTATCTGCTGCACGAGGAGGAGATTCCCGTGCCCCGGAGCCGCCGCCCCTGGAACCGTCATATCGACATCAAGGGCGCCCGCATGAACAACCTGCGCGGCATCGACGTGCAGATTCCGCTGAACGTGATGACCGTCGTCACAGGGGTGTCGGGCTCCGGGAAGTCCAGTCTCATCAAGGGCATCCTCTACCCTGCCCTGAAGCGTCATCTCGGCGAAGTGTACGACCTGCCCGGCGAATACCTCGGCCTCGGCGGCGACATAGACGCCATCAAGCATGTAGAATTCGTAGACCAGAACCCCATCGGGAAGTCTACCCGTTCTAATCCAGCCACCTATGTCAAGGCCTACGACGCCATCCGAGACCTCTACGCCGACCAGCCTCTCTCGCAACAGATGGGCTTCACCCCCCAGTACTTCTCCTTCAACACCGAAGGCGGTCGCTGCGAAGAGTGTAAGGGTGCCGGCGTGATCACGGTGGAGATGCAATTCATGGCCGACCTCGTGCTGGAGTGTGAGGCCTGTCACGGCCAACGTTTCAAGAAGGACATCCTCGACGTAACCTACCACGGTAAGAACATCGACGACATCCTCAACATGACGATCACCGAAGCCGTCGCCTTCTTTACCGAACACGGCGACAAGACCATCGTCAACCGTCTGAAGACCCTTGAGGACGTCGGACTCGGCTATATCAAACTGGGACAGAATTCCTCCACCCTCTCCGGCGGTGAGAACCAACGCGTGAAACTCGCCTACTTCATCGGACAGGAGAAGCAGGAACCCACCCTGTTCATCTTCGACGAGCCTACCACCGGTCTTCACTTCCACGATATCCAACGGCTGCTACAGGCCTTTATTGCGCTCATCGAACGAGGACACAGCATCCTGATCATCGAGCACAATATGGAGATTATCAAATGTGCAGACCACGTCATCGACCTCGGTCCTGATGGCGGCGACCGCGGAGGCGGTCTCATGGTAGCCGGCACCCCCGAGGTGGTGGCGCAATGCAAGGACAGTCTGACGGGAAGATTTCTTAAGGAGAAGTTAGAGGAAATTTGAAGATAGAGATAGTTAGAGGAAGTTATGAGGAAGTCGTTTCTATCCGCGGTCTGGATGATTCTGGCGGGCATGCTATTCTGTATGCCTGTCAGCGTCGTAGGCAAGGAGAAGAATGACACCCTCATCCTCAATCGTATCTACGAATACCTGAAGGCCAACCGGTCGGAGTTCAAGCCTTTGGTAGACAATGTGTACATGAAGTTCCGCTATAACGTGGAGAAACGTAACTTCGGTCTCTGGCTGATTCCCAACACCTACGTCCTGGCCAAGGATCCCCGCGAATACATACGCGAGACCTACACCAAGGCTACGTTCACCGACACCCACCACTTCGATGTGAACGCCGAGGTCGTGACGGGTACGATGCGCGGAGACCGTATCGGCATGAAAACACTGTTAGACTTCATGACACCAAACATCTACAACATGGCCTTCTACGACGGTCACGTGCTTTCCCCCTTCAACAAGTGGAACCGCCACTACTACCATTTCACCCAGATACGGCTGATGAACGGTGCCACGCGGCTTGACTTCCGTCCGAAACTCTACAACACCCAACTGCTGAACGGTTACGCCGTCGTAGAGACCGAAACGGGACGCATCCTGAGGACGGTGCTTAACGGTGAGTTCGACATGATCACCTTCCGTACGGAGATCACCCAGAGTGAAGATGAGGGGCGTGAGTTGATGCCGGCGAAGTGTAACACCGCCGCCACCTTCCGCTTCATGGGCAACAGGGTGAGTGTGCTGTTCAATGCCTTCTACAACTGTCCGACCAACCTGTCCGACAGCATCAACTCCATCTCCAGCCGAGAGATGATGGACTCCATCCGCCCCGTGCCGCTGAACCGACTGGACAAGCAGATCTACGAAACCTACGACCGGGAGCATGCCGTAGCCGACTCTATCGCAGCCCTCGATACCATCCCCCACAAAACTAACTTCTGGAAAAAAATCTTCTGGGACACCATCGGCGAGACCCTCGTCACACCCATCGATGCCGAAGCACGTAACGCCTCCTTCCGCATCTACCCCATCATCAATCCCCTCTACGCTGACTACAGCCCCACCAAAGGATTCCGATACAAGATGAAACTGCGTACGACGTTCCGATTCTCCGATCACCGGTATCTGAACATCGAACCTACCATCGGCTACAACTTCAAACAGAGTCAACTCTACTTCAACATCCCCATCCGCATGGTGTACAACCCGAAGCGAAACGGTTATGCAGAGATCATCTATGGCAACGGCAACCGTATCTACAACAGCACCGTCATTGAGGAGATCAACGAAGCCCATCTGGACACCATTGACTTCAGCAATACCCACATGGACGAGTTCAGGGACAACTACCTCCGTCTGTTCAACAATATCATGATCTTCGACTGGCTGGACATCGAGACCGGTATCTTCGTGCACCAGCGTAAGTCAGTCGTTCCAGAGATGATGCGCCAGTACGGCGTGCCCGAAGAATATCGCAGTTTCGCTCCCACCATAGGCATCAAACTGCAACCGTGGCTCAACAAGGGTCCGCTCTTCTCTTTCGACTGGGAGGAGAGTATCAAAGGCGTGAACCGATCGAACCTGGAATACACCCGCTGGGAGTTCGATGCCCAATGGAAATACAATATCCCTGGACTGAGAGTGCTCAACATGCGCCTCGGCACAGGTCTGTACACCTCGAAGAGCACTGAATACTTCCTCGACTTCTCCAACTTCCACGACGAGAACCTGCCTGAAGGGTGGAATGACGACTGGAGCGGCAACTTCCAACTACTTGGCGGTCGCGAGTACAACGAGTCGAAATACTACATCCGCACCAACGTGTCCTACGAGTCACCCCTCCTGCTGACCACGTGGATACCTTACCTGGGCAAGTATATCGAGAAGGAGCGCTTCTACATCAGCGGCGTACTGCTCGAACGGTCCAGACCCTATTATGAGATAGGCTACGGCTTCACCAACCGTTACATCTCCGCCGGCGCCTTCGCCAGTTTCCGTAATACCAAATTCGAGGAATTTGGCGTGAAATTCGACTTTGAACTATTCAAACGATGGTAGCACCACTCAACGTATATAAAGCAAGTGCCGGCAGCGGAAAGACCTTCACGCTCGCCACCGAATACATCTCGCTGCTGGTAGAGAACCCGATGAGTTACCGCAGCATCCTCGCCGTCACCTTCACCAACAAGGCCACCGAGGAGATGAAGATGCGCATTCTCAGCCAACTCTACGGCATCTGGAAACAGTTGCCCGACTCTGACGACTACCTGAAGAAAGTGCAGGAGAATACCGGTCTCGACACCTGTGTCATCAGCGAACGGGCAGGCATCAGCCTCTCCTACCTGCTGAACAACTACAACAACTTCCGCGTGGAAACCATCGACACCTTCTTCCAGAGTGTCATGCGGAACATGGCGCGCGAACTCGACCTCACCACCAACCTGCGCATCGGACTCAACGACTATCAGGTGGAGGAACTGGCCGTCGACCAACTCATCGCCGACCTCAGCACCACCGACGCCATGCTCCAGTGGATACTGAGATACATTATGGAGAACATCTCAGACGATAAGTCGTGGAACGTCATCGGGCAGATCAAGCAGTTCGGCCGCCATATCTTCAGCGACGCATATAAGGACGTCAGCCGGACCCTCGAAGAGAAACTGGCACAGCCAGGATTCTTCGACCAGTACACCACCCGTCTGCGCGAACTGCGCCAGAGCGCAGAGAATCGCATGAAGCAGATGGCCGACACCTTCTTCGACATCCTCGAATCAGAAAGTCTCACCGTCGATGACTTCCTCTATGGTAAATCAGGGCTCTGCAGTTTCTTCATCAAGTTACGTCAGGGACAGTTCGACGAAGGCATCGTGGGCAAGCGGGTCACCGACAGTGTGGGCGATCCTCCAAAATGGTACAAGAAGACTCATCCTCGTCGCGAACTCATACATGCTTTGGCAGACAGTACTCTCGGCGACCTGCTGCGGCAAGCCCTCGAAGAACGGCCCCAACAGTGGCGACTCTACAAGAGTGCCGACCTCACCCTGCGCCACCTCAGTCAGTTACGTCTGCTGAGCGGCATCGAACAGAAGGTGCACGAACTGAACCAGGATGCCAACCGCTTCCTCCTCAGCGACACCCAGCAGTTGCTTCACGCCCTCATCGGCGACAGCGACTCACCGTTCATCTTCGAGAAGATCGGCACCCAGTTGGAACATGTGATGATCGACGAGTTTCAGGACACCTCCACCGTACAGTGGCAGAACTTCCGTGTGCTGCTAGACGAGGCGATGAGTCACGAAGGCAGCAGCAGCCTGATTGTGGGCGACGTGAAACAGAGCATCTACCGTTGGCGTTCCGGCGACTGGCGATTGCTAAACGATATCGAGAGCCAGTTCGATGCCACACAGATAAAGACCCATCCGCTCGACACGAACTACCGCTCCAGCCGCCGCATCATCACCTTCAACAACACTTTTTTCCAGGAGGCGGCCGAACTCGAATACCTGTCGCTCAAGGAAATCAACGATGCCGAGGCCAGTCAGTTGAAGCGAGCCTATGCCGACGTGAAGCAGAAGATACCCCAAAAACGGGATCACGAAGGGTACGTCAGCATCGAACTCCTGCCAGCCGAAGACTATCAGACCCTAACGTTCCAGCGCCTTGCCGAGATCGTCAGCAAACTGTTGGAATCAGGAGCGACACAAGAGCAAATAGCGATCCTCGTGCGCATGAATTCCGTCATACCACAGATTGCACAGTACTTCATGGAACAGATGCCCGAAGTGACCATCGTTTCAGACGAGGCTTTCCGACTCGACGCCTCCAACGCCGTCAACCTGATGGTCAGAGCCATGCGGCTACTCGTCTGTCCCAACGATCAACTGACCAAGGCCGCCATCGCCAAGAGTTACCACGCTGATGTGCTACACGACTACGAAGGCGATGGCATCCGGCTGCTGAACGTGACGCCCCTGAATGACGATACCACCACTTCAACCCTCGACGTCATGCTGCCCGAGGATTACATCGCCCACTTCGATGAACTCCGTGCGATGCCGCTCTACAATCTGGCCGAGCGCCTCTACACCATCTTCGGACTCGAACGGCTCACGGGACAGAGTGCCTACGTCTGTGCCTTCTACGACCACCTGGTGAACTTCGTCAATGAGAATGCCGCCGATATTACCTCATTCCTAACAGAATGGGACGAGAACCTTTGCTCGAAGACCATTCAAAGCGACGAGACCAGCGGCGTGCGCATCTTCTCCATCCACAAGTCGAAAGGACTGGAGTACGAGCATGTCATCGTGCCCTTCTGCGACTGGCAGTTGGAGAAGCAGAGCGGTAACATCCTCTGGTGCCAGCCTTCGGAAGCGCCCTTCAACGACCTGCCTATCGTACCCATCGACTACAGTCAGAAGCAGATGAAGGGTACCATTTTCGAGGCCGACTACCGACATGAACATCTGCAGAACACTGTAGACAACCTCAATCTGCTCTATGTTGCTTTCACCCGTGCCCGAAACAGCCTGTTCGTCATTGGCCGTCGTAAGGCGCCCAATACCCGTTCAATGCTCATCGAACAGACCCTGTCTGCAGTGGCCGACACCCTGCGTAAGGCCGACACCACATATACCGACATCCTGCTCGAAGGCCTTGACGACGAGCAGCAATCCCTCCGTTTCATTTACGGCACTCTGCCGTCTCCCAACCAATCTCTCACCTCTCACCATTCACCCCTTACCTCAAAAATAACATCCAACCCTTTCCTGCAGAACTACGAGCCCCTGCCCGTAGCCATCCGTACCTTCGAAAGTAAGGTCAGTTTCCGACAGAGCAACCGCAGCAAGGCCTTCGTCGAGGCTAATGACGAAGAGGCTGTACGACAGCAGAACTACATCCAGACAGGCAGCATCCTTCATGAGGTCTTCTCTACCATACGCACCTCTGCCGACATTCCCAATGCCTTACAGCGCCTTCAGTCGGAAGGTGTCATCTACGATGGCACCCTCACCCCTGACCGCATCACCCAGATGCTGCAGGAACGGCTAAAGAATAGACGTGTAGCAGACTGGTTTTCAGACCGTTGGACACTCTTCAGCGAGTGCTCCATCCTTTCTGTCGAAGACGGTCAAGTGTGCCAGCATCGTCCCGACCGAGTGATGACCGACGGCCACGAATGGATTGTCGTCGACTTCAAGTTTGGTTCCCCGAAACCTGAATACCAAGACCAGGTACGCCAATACATGAACCTCATCCAGAAAATGTCTCTCACCTCCTCCACTTCACCCCTCATCTCTATCAGGGGCTACCTTTGGTACGTCTACTCCAATCAGATTGAGGAAGTCACCCTCAGTAATAATCATCTATAAACAATATAATAATGACTTTCCTCTCCTCCGTCGCCTCCGACCTGCTCTCCAAATTCGGCACCGACCTCAGCCGCATCGCCGTCGTCTTCCCGAACAAACGTGCTTCGCTATTTCTCAACGATCACCTTGCCCGTCAGGCTGGCCAGCCCTTATGGAGCCCCACCTACATCACCATCAGCGACCTCTTCCGCAGCCACTCTCCACTGAAAGTCGCCGACCCCATCTTGCTCGTATGCAAACTCCATCAGTGCTTCATCCAATGCACAGGCATCGACGAGACACTCGACCACTTCTACGGCTGGGGACAATTGCTGCTCTCCGACTTTGACGACCTCGACAAGAACATGGGGCCTGCCGACCAGATATTCACCAACTTGCGCGACATTCACGAACTCGACGACGTGTCGTATCTCACCCCCGAGCAGCGACAACTGCTGCAACGCTTCTTCAGCAACTTCTCTGACGAGCACAACAGCGAACTCAAGCAGCGATTCCTCCGTCTGTGGAGTCGCATGGGTGACATCTACCACACCTTCAACCGCCAACTAGCCGACGAGGGACTGGCCTATGAGGGTGCCCTCTACCGACAAGTGGCCGAGGACGAGAGCATCACCTTCGACTACGACACCTACGTCTTCGTAGGCTTCAACCTGCTACAACAGGTGGAGCAGACTCTTTTCCGCCGGCTGGAGCGTGAGGGGAAAGCCCTGTTCTATCAGGACACTGTCGAACAGCCACCACAGCAAATCACCTACATTTCTGCCCCGACAGAGAATATACAGGCCAGATACGCCAGCCTGTGGCTTAACGCAGAGCGCATCGCCGACGGACAACGCACAGCGGTCGTACTCTGTAACGAAGGACTCCTACAGGCTGTTATCCACTGTCTGCCCGATGCCGTCGAGAAGGTGAACGTCACCACCGGCTATCCCCTGCTGCAGACACCCATTGCCTCGCTCGTGGCCCAGTTGCTGAACCTACAGATCAACGGCTTTTCCGCCCGCAGCCAGTCTTTCCGTCGTCGCTGGCTCGACATGGTGGCCCGTCATCCCTACGCCAGCCTGCTGCCCGAAGGCTATGCCGACACCCACCTGACCGATGGATCGTCACTCCTGCACTGGCTCCTCGACATTATCCGCCATATCGCCACTTCACCCAATTCCGCCTCTGACATATCTCTCACCTCTAATAACTCGCCTCTAACCTCTGAAAGCCTCTTCCGCATGTACACGCTGCTAAACCGCATGAGTGACCTCACTGACTGCGGCGTACTCACCGTCGACGTGCCCACCCTCCAACGCCTAGTCGCACAGGTTGTACAGTCCACCTCAATTCCCTTCCACGGAGAACCCGCCGAAGGTATCCAGATCATGGGTGTACTCGAAACGCGTAACCTCGACTTCGACCACGTACTGTTGCTCTCCTGCAATGAAGGATACATGCCCCGTGGCGTAAACGACACCTCGTTCATACCCTATGCCATCCGTAAGGCCTACGGACTGACCACCATCGATCAGAAGGTGGCTATCTATCAGCACTACTTCCATCGACTGCTACAACGCGCACACGACGTGACTATCGTCTACAACAACGCCACGACCGATGGTCATACCGGCGAGATGTCACGTTTCATGCTCCAACTCCTCATCGAAACCCATCTGACTTCAGACACATCTCACTCCTCGATACACTTCCGTAGTCTCAAAGCCGGCCAGCAGCCCCTGCTCCACAAGCCAAAGCCTATCGACAAAAGTCCAGCCATCATCGACGTCCTGCGCCAACGACTCTCCAAAGAGCACGGCGGCATCAGCCCTACGGCTGTTAGCAACTACCTGCGTTGCCAGTTGCGCTTCTTCTACTGTTATGTCAGTAATCTCAAGGAACCTGATGACACCAACGAAGAACTCATTGACAACCGCCTCTTCGGCAACGTCTTCCACAAGGCCGCCCAGACGCTTTACGAGCAGTTTGCCGACGGTCGGGTCACCGTAGGCCTACTCGATGCCCTACTCAACAACCAAAGTACCATCGAGCGTGCCGTCGACAAAGCCCTCCGTAGCGAGGTATTCAAAAACCACACCTCCTTACCCCGACTTGACGGTCTGCAACTCATCAACCGCGAGGTGATCATCAAGTACGTGCGTCTGCTCGTCGAGACCGACCGTCTACTGGCGCCCTTCACCATCCTCGGCCTTGAGCACCCCGTCTACATGTCCTGGGGTAATACCACCATCGGCGGAATCATTGACCGTCTGGACTGCGTCACCGACGCTTCCAGCGGACAAAAGCGCATACGGGTGATCGACTACAAGACCGGTGCCCGTCGTCTGAAGCCAATGCCAAACGTCGAAGCCATCCTCGACCCCGCTCAGATACCCAACCATAGTGACTACTATCTTCAGGCCTTCCTCTACAGCCACATCGTCAGCCAAAAGTACAAGGAGCCCGTCAGCCCCGCTGTACTCTTTATCCAGCATGCCGCCGCCGAGGGCTACGACCCTACGCTTGTCATCGGTCGTGACCCCGTCACCAATATCGTCATCCATGCTGACCGTTTTATGACCTTGTTCAAGGAGAAGACCGCCGAGATATTCTCTCCAGAACTTCCATTCACCCCTACCGACGACCGCAACCGCTGCCGTACCTGTCCCTACGCCTCCCTATGTGGTAGATAGATGATAGGTACGCTCCGAAACATAAAAAGCAAGTCCACCCCTTAAAAGGAGCGGACTTATGCGGTGCGTACGAGATTCGAACTCGTGACCTCCTGCGTGACAGGCAGGCATTCTAACCTACTGAACTAACGCACCCAATAACTATGCGTTATGAATGAAAAAGAGCGGTGCGTACGAGATTCGAACTCGTGACCTCCTGCGTGACAGGCAGGCATTCTAACCTACTGAACTAACGCACCAAAGAACTCTGCTTTCTTATAAGCGGGTGCAAAGGTATAAAGAATTTTCGAACTATGCAAACATTTTCGGACTTTTTTTACTTAAAGTTTCGAAAAAGATTCATAATACATATTGGAACAGCAGGGCAGGATGATACTGCTCTCCGTCGAAGAGCCAGTCGGATATACGTCCAGATAAGCAATACCCCATCTTGCGAAAGAGTGCCAGCGAAGCTTCGTTGCGCTCATCGACATAGACATATAGTTGATGAAGATGCAGAATACGAAGGGCATAATCGTGAATCTGCAGAAGGGTGGCAGTGGCATAGCCCCTACGCCGACAGTCGTTCAGAATGACAAGTCCCAGTTCCGCGCGACGGTTAGCAGGATCGAAATTAACCAGGTCGACGATGCCGACGGTCTGCCCTTCCGCATTATCAATCATCATACGCACCTGACGGTCTGTATAGATATCATTGGTAACATGGGCCACATAGTCGTGGAGCACATAACGGGAATAGGGCACATTCGAAGTTCCTACATTCCATAGACGGACATCATTCTCGATGCGGTAAAGCAAATCCAAGTCTTCGGGCTCAATGGCACGTAATGTAGTAAGAGATGTCATAGGTGTAGTTTCTTACGGAGGATATCAACAAGAGCGATGAAAGCACGGAAATAGATGGCCATCTTCACAGGGATGGCATAGAGGAAACTCAGGTGGCTGTAATGCTTACGGAAAAAGATGAGCATGGCCTGATAGAAGATGTGGACATAGCGGAAATCCGTCTTCTGGGTAGACTTGCCCTTAAAATGAGTAATCTCGTAAGGCAGATACCAATTCTGCCATCCACCCTTCAGCAGACGATAGGACAGATCGATATCCTCACCGTACATGAAGAAGTCCTCGTCTAACAGTCCGACCTGATCGATAGCCTTGCGACGCAGCATACAGAAGGCACCACTAATGACATCAATGCGACCAGGCTGATCCCACGGCAGGTTGCTCATATAGTAGCGCTTTGTAAATCCGAGCATCTTCAATCCAGCAACCCAAGGAGTGGGCAGTCCACGTCGCGACTCGGGAGCAAGGCTTCCATCAGCATTGTGCATCATAACCCCTGCCCCACCCGCTTCGGGATGGGCATCCATAAAATCGAGAACGCCACGAAGCGTAGACTCCTCGACCACAGTATCGGGATTAAGCAGTAGCACATAGTCGGACTGCGACTGGCGAATGGCGAGGTTGTTGGCGCGGGCAAAGCCCATGTTTTCCGTATTGACAACAAGCCGTACCCAGGGATAGTCGCGATGGAGCACCTCGACACTATCATCCTGCGAGTTATTGTCGACGACCCACACCTCGCCATCAATACTAGCAATAGCCTTTTGTACGCTCTGGAGGCACTTCTCCAGATATTCGCGCACATTGTAATTGACGATGACAATACTCAGTTTCATGTTTCTTCAGAGGTTTCGGCCAGACAGCGCCCAACACTGGGAAAGACGAACGGCAGGCAGAGTAACAACATGATGCCTAGGTAGCCGAACGTGGTGTTCATATAAATATAATATAATAAGGTGTCGATAAGCATCGGCACTTCAAGTATCAGCAGACGGATGATGCCCCACTTCAGCATAGCGGGCTCAGGGTGGGTAACCAGTTCGGCATGCACAAAGGCGAACTTGAACAGACGGAGTCCCAGAAAGGCGGCACCTAACGACAAGAGTTCCATCATGAAGGTGAGGAAGAACTCAGACTGCTTGTCTTCGGCCAGCAGACCGGATTCGAGTGTGTCTGTCTCGTAGAGCAGCACGAAGCCAATGGTCAGTGCCTGCAACAGGAAACAGACGACGGTCAGTTTTTGGCTAATTAATTTCATATTCTTACGTTATTTTTCTTCAAAGATTGTACGATTCATAATGGAGCGTCCAAGGGTCACCTCATCGGTATACTCCAACTCATTGCCAACGGCCACACCACGGGCGATGACACTGACTTTCACACCGGTAGGAGCCAGTTTGCGATAGATATAGAAGTTGGTGGTGTCGCCCTCCATCGTCGGACTGAGGGCAAGGATTACTTCACCGACGCCACCTTCGGCCACACGGTTTACCAGCGATTCAACCTCAATGTCAGAAGGTCCGATGCCGTCCATCGGTGAGATGATACCACCAAGCACGTGGTATAGGCCATGATACTGCTGGGTGTTCTCTATCGCCATCACATCCTGGATATTCTCCACCACGCAGACTAACGAAGCGTCTCGGCGGGGATCAGCACAGATCGGGCAGGTATCGCTGTCGCTGATGTTATGACAGACGTGACAGTATTTCACCTCCTGCTTCAAGCGGCTGACAGCATCGGCGAACTGATCCACCTCGTTGTTCTCCTGACGCAAGAGCCATAACACAAGACGCAAGGCGGTCTTACGGCCGATGCCCGGGAACTTGGCAAACTCGGTAACCGCCCGTTCTAACAATTGTGAGGGATATTGTTGGGTAATCATTATGAGATTTACATTTTTCAATCTTTGGATTATGACTCAATCTCGCTAAGTTCCAGCCAGCGCATGGATTTCTCGTCGAGTTCGTCCTTCAGCAATGGCAGTCGTTTGCTCTTCTCCGTGAGTTCGTCTACAGAGAGGGTACCACTGCAAAGGGCTTCCTCTAATTGTTGCTGTTCGGCCTCAAGAGCGGCGATGTCGTGCTCCAATTGCTCAAACTCGCGCTTCTCCTTGTAGGTCATCTTTCTTTTTGTAGAGGATGGAGTTTTCGAGGAGGGAGAAGTGTGGAAGGATGAGTGAGACATATCTGAGGATGGTTTCTTCTCCCCGCTGTTTGATTTCGGTGTATTCTCATTTCTTATTCCTCCTTCTTCTTTCCTCGAAAAGTCCTCAACTCTCGAAAACTCCCGGTACTGCGTATAATTACCAGGGAAGTCTTTGATGATACCATCGCCTTTGAACACCAGGAGATGATCGACCACCTTATCCATAAAATAACGGTCGTGGCTGACAACGATAACACAACCTGGAAAATCCTGCAAGTACTCCTCGAGAATCTGTAACGTGACGATATCGAGGTCGTTGGTCGGCTCGTCGAGCACCAGGAAGTTCGGGTTCTTCATCAGCACCGTGCAGAGGTAGAGTTTCCGCCGTTCGCCACCACTGAGTTTGTAGACATAGTTATGTTGCTGTTCGGGGGTGAAGAGAAAATGCTGCAGGAACTGTGATGCCGTCAGGTGCTTGCCACCACCCATGTCGATGTACTCGGCGAAATCCTTCACAACGTCAATCACTTTCTGACTCTCGTCGAACTGCAAGCCCTCCTGTGAGAAATAGCCAAAGCGCACGGTATCGCCGATATCGAAGCGTCCGCTATCGGGTGTCAGAAGGCCCAGGAGCAACCGGATGAAAGTAGACTTACCCGTGCCATTGTTACCCACGATGCCCATCTTCTCGAAACGGGAGAAGTTGTAGTAGAAGTCTTTCAGGATGACATGATCGTCAAAAGTCTTTGACACATACTGACACTCGAAGATTTTCGAACCTATATAGACATTACGTGACTTCAGCCGCATCTGCCTTTCCTCTATGCGCTGCCTGGCCACTTTCTCCAGTTCATAAAATGCCTCCTCACGGTATCGGGCCTTATGACCACGAGCCTGAGGCATACGCCGCATCCACTCCAATTCAGTGCGATAGAGGTTATTAGCCCGCGCTATCTCAGCCCGACGATTGTCGATACGTTCCTGGTGCTTCTCAAGATAATAACTGTAATTGCCGCGATAGGTATAGATAGTCTGATCGTCGAGTTCAAGGATGACAGAGCAGACACGGTCGAGGAAGAAACGGTCGTGAGTCACCATCAGAAGCGTCTTGTTGCCACGACAGAGGAAACTTTCCAGCCACTCAATCATCTCAAGGTCGAGGTGGTTGGTCGGCTCGTCGAGAATCAGAAGGTCTGGTTCTGTGATGAGCACATTAGCCAGTGCCACGCGCTTCTGCTGTCCGCCGGAGAGTTGTCCCATCGGCTGCGCGAGATCACGGATCTTCAACTGGGTGAGGATCTGTTTGGCTTTCAATACTTTTTCCTCGTCGCCATGATGATTAAAGCACGCATCGAGCACACTCTCGGCAGGGTCGAAGATTGGCGCCTGTTCGAGCATACCCACACGCAGGTTCCGACGGAAAATGATATCTCCGCTATCATAGCCCTCCACACCGGAGAGGATGGAGAGCAGTGTTGACTTGCCCGTGCCGTTCTTCGCTATCAGTCCCACTTTCTGCCCTTCGGCTATAGAGAAACTGATGTCGTGGAACAATACTAGCGAGCCGAACGACTTCGTCAGTTGTTGCACATCGAGATAAGTGGTATCCTTCGCCATCTTCTCAAGTTTACCGAAAACAGTTCATTCTAAATCTTTATTAATCCGGTCGATGTAGTCCAGCACCTCATCGCGTCCCTGTTTTTTTTCGGCCGAGGTGATGAATACCGGCGGCAATTCCTCCCACGTCTCCAGCAATACCTTTTTGTAAGTCTCCACCTGCTGACTCACCTTCATGGCCGAGAGTTTATCGGCCTTGGTGAAGACTATGGCAAAGGGTATACTGCTGTCACCCAACCACTGGATGAACTCCAGGTCAATCTTCTGAGGTTCGAGCCGGACGTCGACAAGCAGGAAAACATTCACCAACTGTTCACGCTGGAGTATGTAGCCGCTAATCATCTGTTCGAGTTTACCCACCTCTTTCTTCGACCGCTTGGCATAGCCATAGCCTGGTAGATCGACCAGATACCACTCATTATTAATAATAAAATGGTTGATGAGCAATGTCTTTCCAGGCGTAGCCGATGTCTTGGCCAACTTCTTGTTGTTCGTCAGCATATTGATAAGACTCGACTTGCCCACATTCGATCTGCCGATAAAGGCATATTCTGGTTTATTGTCCTTCGGACACATCGACACCATCGGTGCACTCAGGCTGAATTCTGCTTTCTTTATATCCATCATACATCATTTTGGGTGCAAAGGTACAAAAAAAATCGGGAATTATTTGGAGATTTGAGAAATAATCCGTAACTTTGCAGCGTTTTTCAGAATTGTGCTGACGTCCGTCAAGCACTTTCCTTATCTCAAACTTAAATTCCAAATCAGAATTTATTGCATATATTATGTATACCAAAGAAGAATTAGAATCAATGGAAATACCCGAATTGATGGGTATTGCCGAGCAATTAGGCGTGAAGGTTACACCCAGCAGCGAGATGTCCGATGTCATCTATGCCATCATCGACAAGGCTGCCGAGAGTGCTGCCTCAGGCGAGCCTGTCAAACGGAAACGCACACGTATCGCCAAGAAGGATACCAGTAAGGTATATACAGTGAAAGGAGAGGAAGGCGAGAATCTGGATAGCAAGAGCAACCGTAAGAAGGCAAAGGAGGCTCCCTCGCTGTTCAGCGAGCTACCTCTGCAACCCATAGCCGAAGAGGCGGCAACCGAAGAGGCTGCTCCCGTAACAGAGGCTCCGAAGCGTCGCGGCCGGAAGTCTAAGGCTGAAAAAGAGGCCGAAGAGGCAGCCTTGGCTACCCAGCAGGCCGCCGAAGAGGCCGGCGAAACAGAACAACCCCAGGAGACCGTCGTAGAAGAAGGTTTTGTGCCCGAGGTTGCCGACTTCATCCCTGAGGCCGCCGAGTTCGAACCGATGGCTGATGCCGATACTGCTGACGCCATCCAGAAATTACGCGAGAAGATGGCCACCCGTCGCGACGACCCCAATACGGACGATACTGATGAAGACGGTGTTTGGTTGGGCGATCCTGGCGACGGTACCGATTTCATCCCCATTGTCGACGTTCCCATTGAGGACAATGGTGCCATCCCTACACTCGACATGTTCGACCGTCCTACCGGACACCAGCCTCAGGAACCAGAACCCATCTATAATGCCAGGGAGACGGGCACTCCGAGATTTGACTTCGAAGAAATCATCACAGCTAACGGTGTGCTTGAGTGCCTCTCCGACGGCTACGGATTCCTCCGCAGTTCGGACTACAACTACCTCTCGTCGCCCGATGATGTGTACGTGTCTCCCCAACAGATTAAAAAATACAGCCTGAAGACGGGTGACGTCGTAGAGTGCACCGTCCGCCCGCCCCATGAGAACGAGAAATACTTCGCAATGTGCAACGTGAAGTTCATCAATGGCCGTAACCCCGCCGAGGTGCGCGACCGTGTGGCCTTCGAGCACCTGACCCCCCTCTTCCCCGAGGAGAAGTTTACACTTTGCGGCGACAGCGCCACGACGAACCCCAGCGTACGTATAGTCGACCTCTTCTCACCTATCGGAAAAGGCCAGCGTGCCCTCATTGTGGCCCAGCCGAAAACCGGTAAGACTGTGTTGATGAAGGACATCGCCAACGCCATTGCCGCCAACCATCCCGAGGCCTACATCATGATGCTGCTCATCGACGAGCGCCCCGAGGAGGTCACCGACATGGCCCGTACTGTCAATGCCGAAGTCATCGCCTCGACCTTCGACGAGCCTGCCGACCGTCATGTGAAGATTGCCGGCATCGTACTCGAGAAGGCCAAGCGTATGGTGGAATGTGGTCACGACGTTGTTATCTTCCTCGACTCCATCACGCGCCTGGCCCGTGCTTACAACACCGTAGCGCCCGCCAGCGGTAAGGTTCTTACCGGCGGCGTCGACTCCAACGCCTTGCAGAAGCCCAAGCGCTTCTTCGGTGCTGCTCGTAACATAGAGGGCGGTGGATCGCTGACCATTATCGCCACTGCACTCGTTGATACTGGTTCGAAGATGGACGAGGTTATCTTCGAGGAGTTCAAGGGTACCGGTAACTCGGAAATTCAGTTGAACCGCTCACTCTCAAACAAACGTATCTTCCCGGCCATCGATCTGGTGCTCTCGTCGACACGCCGCGACGACCTGCTTCAAGACGAGACGACTCTCAACCGCATGTGGATTATGAGGAAGTTCATAGCCGAGATGAACCCGATGGAGGCCATGAACGCCATCCGAGACCGACTCGTGAGAACCCACGACAACGAGGAATTCCTCATGTCGATGAACGGATAGGTGATACGGAGGTACGAGGTGTCCCCGTACCTCCGTATCACCAATTTTATTATCTGTTTTTGTTCTTGATAAACCAGTTGTGCGAGAACTGATAGGTCGTCAAGGCAAAGACGACCAGCAGGAGCGAAGTGAACACCAGCAATTGTGGCATCCCATTGAAACAGCCTAGTCCCAGTCCGATACCCAAGGCGATACCACTCTCCCACCCGAGCATGAACGTACTCTGCGACGTGCCGCGCTGACAATGTCGGCTCAGTTTGATGAAGAACAGCAGGAAACGTGAACCGATCAGTCCCATGCCCACCCCGATGAACGTCGGGGCTGCATAGCTGACGATTGGCAGCAGACTGCGCGTCAACATCATAATCAGCGCCGCCCCCAGCAGAATCAGCCCCGTCACAACCTCACTCTTCAAGTCGGCATCACGGAACACGAATCGCCAGCATATCAGAGCCACCATGAGCCCACCCATCATCATCGCAAAGAAGCGCACCGGCAACTGCATCGACAGCAGCAGACCAAAGGCCACCGTCACCAGCAGCAAGTTCATGAACAATACCGTTCCGTGAGGCAGGAAGAAGCGGTCAAGGCAAAAGACCGACACATCATCGTCAGGCGTACGGAATGGGAACTTCACCAAGAGCACCAGCATCAGACTGACCACTGCACAGCCCATGGCAGCGAGAAAGACAGTAGGATAATCGGTATGTCGCAGCAGCAGCAACCCCGTCAAAGGCCCCAAAGCAAGTGCGATACGCCCAAACCAGCCCGTGGCAAAGTTGGCCTCTGTCCGCAGCGCACTCTCACAGGTATCGATGATCAACGTGCTGCACAGCACCATCTGCGAAAGTCCGAAGGCCGCTCCCATCGCAAAACGCAACAAGATCAATACGGGCAACTCTACGAACTGTGAGCGGAGACCGTCTAAATAGTAAAGTACAGCCAGCAGTCCAGCAACTCCCGCTATGGAAAGGATACAAACCACATTACGCCGATAGCGCTCAATGAGAAAACTCACAAAAAAGCCAAGCACGAACAAGCCTGCGCCGAAAGCACCCATCACGAGCCCAGACTCTGCAGCACTCAGGTTCTGATTGCCAGCCAGCCACAACGGCATCGTCGGCAAAAGAAGGTAGACCGACATTGACAACAGAAACTCTGAGATGGCCAGCAACCAGAAGTCTCCTTTCAATTTCCTTTTTACTTCTATCTCCACCCTGTTCTTCTTACTATCCACATTTCTCTTTCGACTGAAACAGCAGCGCTTCCAGGCACTCAAAAGTCAGGCCGTCGTAGTCCTTCAACTGAAGGTCAGACAACGGTTTGATGGCTTCAACAGTGTTCGTCGTAGCCAAGCCGACCACAGTCATCCCCGCAGCGCGACCAGACTTCAGACCATTAAAACTATCCTCGAACACGATACATTCATCAGTCTCAGTCTCAAGCCTTTGCGCCGCCTTGATATAACAGTCCGGATCAGGCTTGCTGCGTTCAAAATCCTCTGATGTCAGGATGGCATCGAAGAGCGAACAGAACCCCGTCTGGTACCGATACACGCTCTCCATCTTCGGGATATTCGAACTGGTCACCACCGCTGTCTTTACACCATGATGATGGAGTGTGGCGATGAGTGGCTCGAAGCCGGCGATGTAGTCATAGTGCATCTGCTGCTCGTAGTCGTTCAGACGGGCGGTGATGCTGTCCTGCTCAGACAGCAAGGGGCCAGAGAACCAGCGGTCGTAGATCTGCGTCAGCGTCTGCCCCTTGATCTCATACTCCAGTCCTGGGTGCTCGGGATGATACTGCCGACAGATGCCACCCCAGAACACGGTATACTGCGGCTCTGTGTCAAACACCACACCATCAAGGTCGAATAGGGCTGCCTTGAACTTATCCATTTCCAAATAGTCGATTTCTTTTCCTTTTCAGGTGCAAAGGTACGAATAAGTGAATAAAACGCCAAATAATTAGGCAATTTTCGAGCGAAAGCACCTTCGTTAAACCAAAATCAATGATTTTCCTTAAGAAATTTGTTCTTTTCCAAAAATAAGTGTATTTTTGCACTCAATTATAAATAATATGATTAAGAAACTGAATTATTATTGTGCTTTCATCCTCCTGCTCAGCGCCTGCAGCAAGGAGAAGGAAACCATCACCTTTGAGACTATCACCGCCGAGAAGACCGTCGCCCTGTCCAACGACAGTATCCCGCCCACCTGTAGCGTGACCATCCACTTGGATCAGGCCACTGCCGAGAGCGGACGAGCCGGCGAGATCATCAACGCCACCGTCGCCAAGCAACTATTCAACCACGGTGATGACGGCCTGCAGCAGGCCGCAGAAGCCTTCGCCGAGGAGTACACCACCAACTACGTGAAGACGCTGCTGCCACTCTACAACCACGACCGTCAGGATTCCACCAAGAGCACCTGGTATCACTATCACTACATCATCAACAGCCACACTCAAGCAGGCAGCCCGGGCACGCTGGTCTATCTGGCAGACATCAACTCCCGCGAGGGCAACGCCCACGCCATCAGCCAGCAGGTGGTCATGAATTTCGATACGGCTACCGGCAGACTGCTTTCCGCCAAAGACGTCTTCGTCGACGGTTTCGAGACCCTCTTGAAGCCCATCCTCCTGGAAGCCCTGCAGCAGAAGACCGGTCTTGGCACCCTCAAAGACCTCCGTGCCAGCGGCTACCTCAAGGAAACAGACATCTTCGTGCCCGAGAACTTCATCCTCTCCAGCGATGCCATCACCTTCGTCTACAACCCCGACGAGATCGCACCTTACAGCCTCGGCAGCACCGAACTGACCATTTCCTATACCGCCTTGGAAAAGATACTCAACGCTACGTTCGAACACTAACTCGACTCCGGCTATGCCAGCAGACATCATACTGAAATACTTCCCCGACCTCACGGACCGCCAACAGGAGCAGTTCGAGGCCCTCGATACCCTCTATAACGACTGGAACGCGAAGATCAACGTCATCTCGCGCAAGGACATTGACCAACTCTACGAACACCACGTGCTCCATTCACTGGCCATCGCAAAGGCCGTCCGTTTCCGCCCGGGCACCCGCATCCTCGACTTCGGCACCGGCGGCGGTTTTCCGGGCATACCCTTAGCCATACTCTTTCCCGACTGCGAGTTCAAGCTCATCGACGGAACGGGCAAGAAGATCCGTGTGGCACAAGAAGTCAGTCAGGCCATCGGCCTCATCAACTGTCATCCAGAGCATTTGCGGGGTGAGGATGAAAAGGGATTGTTCCACTTCGTCGTCAGTCGCGCCGTCATGCCCCTTCCCGACCTCGTGAAGATTGTACGTAAAAACATCATTCGCCAGCAGCGCGGCGCCAAAGCCGACACTGTGGCTAATGCCCTGCCCAACGGCATTCTCTGTCTGAAGGGTGGCGATCTGCAGGCAGAAACCCAACCCTTTAGGAATATCATAGAGACGACTGATATCAGTACATTCTTCCAAGAAGAGTGGTTTAAAGGTAAGCACGTTATATACCTCCCTATCAACTAACACCATTATTATGATTACAATCAAAACTTTCGCTTTTAATTTGCTTCAGGAAAACACCTACGTGGTAAGTGACGACACCCTCGAATGTGTCATCATCGACTGTGGTGCCTATTACGAGGACGAGCGCAAGGCCATTATTAACTATATCAGCACGGAAGGACTAAAGCCCCGTCATCTCCTCGCTACACACGGTCATTGGGACCATAACCTCGGCATCGACACCATTTACGAAACATACGGACTGCAAGTAGAAGCAGCAAAAGAAGACGATTTTATCATTTCGGATATTCCCCGAAACTTCCAAAGCATCATCGGTGCCCCACTCCGTAGGAAATATCCATCCGTAGGCCACTTCTTTGACGAGAACGAAACCATCCACTTTGGTCATCATGCCTTACAAGTTCTAAAGACACCAGGCCATTCACCTGGCAGTGTCGTTTTCTACTGTGCAGAAGAGAACACCGCTTTCAGTGGCGATACTCTATTTCGTATGAGCGTAGGTCGTACAGACTTTGAAGGCGGTAGTTATGCCGACCTCATGGACAGTTTAAGAAACATACTGGCGAAATTACCTAAGGACACAACCATCCTACCCGGTCATGGTCCGAAATCCACCATCGGCGAAGAGTTGCAATATAACCCCTATATGCAGTAACCTTACTCTCATCTCTGTTTCCTTACCTGAAGTCTGTACTTGTCAGTAAGCACAATTTGCATCACACGCGGCAAACCATCAGTGAAAGGCGGGAAGGAAAGAGCGACATGTCCCATCGTACGACGAAGATTTATCTCTACGCAAGGGTGTAAGAGTAAACCTCCACTAGGTTGTGAAATAATCATCATATCAACGCCAAGAGGTCCCTTATATTTATCCTTATAAAGGCATCCCAATTCTTTACATATTTTTTCTTGAATCTCATGCAGTAATTCTGTTGATATATAGCGACTTAACAGATCCATCTTCATTTCTTCCGACAAGAGGACATTACCCTTGTAAGCATTGTTCTTCGTAAGGAAAAGAGACAAGCCTAAATAACGGACGCAACCCTGTCCATCACTTTCGAATTCCATGCCGAAATCCTTCAGTTTATGGTAATAAGGCTCCAAAATTACCGACCCCTGACGATCGATTATATTACGTATCCATCTTTCCTGAGACTCATTGAGAGCGTCGTTGAAAAAGCGAACACCTCGTCCACTACTACTCCAAGGGGCTTTTAATACTATCACGCCATATTGCCGTAGATACTCCAATATGTCGGCCATGCAATTTGTCTCAAAAGACAGGCCCGTCGTTCCTAGTCCTTGTAAGGATCTCAACAGCGAGACTGCATGCCTACGGTGCGAGAGTTCCCGTACTCCAGCAATGTAATCTTCCGAAAGTACTGTTTTTACACCATATCGAAGTAGGAAACTACGAAGGGCAAGGTTCCATCCCCATGGACTCACCTCCGTAACATCAAGACTCTTAAGCTGAAACTTATCAACAAACTGTCTTTGTCCGCCGCCAATCCTAACTCTCAGTCGTCCATAAGATTGCTGCGCATTCTTTGTATTTTCCACAAGAATGAAGTCATCTTCTTCTGCCCAGAGAGCAGGCAACCACCCCAGATCCTGCCGCAATTGACGACCAGCATGAGGTGCGGTAAAATTGCTCAGGTTAGAAGCCAAAGCCAAATCGTGTTCTGGGTTAAAAATATGCAATTTCATACGTTTTTGCCACAAAGGTAATCAATTTTTCTACTTTTTTGCCATTTTATTTGGTAATATTAAAGAATTATAGTATTTTTGCAACTAAAAGAAACAAAACTACATATATTATGCCAATTAAGATTCTCAGCGTCGATGACGAAAACGACCTCGAATTGCTATTAACGCAATACTTCAGAAGAAAAATCAGAAAGGGAGAATACGAGTTCTCTTTCGCCCATAATGGTCTCGAAGCACTGACGATGCTTCTCAAGAACAAAGACTATGACATCATTCTCTCAGACATTAACATGCCAGAGATGGACGGTCTGACCATGCTTACGAAAATCAATGAGATGCAGAACCCCGCCTTGAAGTGTATTATGGTGTCAGCCTATGGCGATATGGGTAATATTCGTCAAGCGATGAACAACGGAGCCTTTGACTTTGCGACGAAGCCCATTGACCTCGATGACCTGAGCGTGACGATAGAGAAAGCCATAGAGCAGATCCAATATATCAAGACGATGCAGCAGGAGCACAACCAGTTGGAGTCGATCAAAGGCGATCTGGCTGTAGCACGTGAAATACAGCAGGCAATCCTTCCACGCATCTTCCCTCCCTTCCCTGAGAATACTGGGGAGATGGACATAGCCGCTACAATGAATGCAGCAAAGGACGTGGGCGGTGATTTCTATGATTTCTTTCGTATCGATGACGACAAGATTGGTTTCGTCATTGCCGACGTGAGCGGTAAGGGTATTCCTGCCGCTATCTTCATGGCTGTTAGCCGAACGCTCATCAGAGCAACAGGCATAAGAGGTGTCACTCCATCTGAATGTATCTCATATTCGAATGATTTGCTTGCAAAAGAATCGGCAAACAATATGTTTGTCACAGTATTTTATGGCATCTATAACATCAAGACTGGTGAAGTTACATATACCAATGCTGGTCACAACCCACCCTATCTGATAAAGGCAGGCGGCACCATTGAACAGTTACCTTTTTCGAAAGATATTGTGGTAGGTGCACTTGACGATTTCCAATTCTCTGAAGAAACACTCCAGTTGGAACACGGTGAAACGCTGCTACTTTACACCGATGGTGTGACTGAGGCAATAAACGTGAATGATGAGGAATATGGCGAGAAGCGTCTGGAGGAAACGCTAAAGGATGTGACCCAGCAAAACTGTCAGCAGATCATCAATACCGTCAAAGCCGATGTTAAAACCTTCGCAGGGGAAGCAGAACAGAGTGATGACATAACGCTACTCGCCATCAAGCGGCTCTGAAAGTTGAGAGTGTTATGAATAAGAAGAATATAATTGCCGGAGGAATAGGTGTTGTGCTGGCAGGACTGGCAGCCACAGGGCTGATTGGTTGGCAGGCAGAATATCAACGTGCTAAGGCTCTGGAAACACAAGTGGCTGAGTTACAACGGCAGGGGAAGCGTTCTGCAATAGACCGTAGTGTCAGCGCCCAGATGGAGGAGATTGCCTTCGAGCAAAAAATCATCTCTGACGAGCAGCGTGAAAATGCCCTCCAGCAGACGCGCGTGGCTAACGAAATGCGTGAACGCTCTGAGATCGAGCGTCAGAACGCCATAGCTGCTGAGCAGAGTGCCGTGGCCTCGGAGAAGAAAGCCCTCGAAGCCTCCGCCCTCGCAGAGAGCCAACGGCAGATAGCTGAACACCAGCGCATTCAAGCAGAGTTGGCGAAAAGCATTGCCGACACGCTGAGCTATGTAGCATTGGCGCGTTCCTTAGGTTCGTTGTCATCTATCCAGGCGCAAGTGGGCAATACGGAACTAGGGGACCTGTTGGCCTATTCTTCTTATCTCTTTGTCAACCGTTATCATGGCGATGTCCACTATCCTGCAATCTTCCAGTCGTTGATGACGTCAAGCCAGAGTATGCGTTCATGGCCAAAGCACAACGGTGCACTGATGGCATTGGCTTATCTGTCAAAAGACGACAATCGTATGGTGACGGTCAGCACCTATGGCGAGATTATGATTCACAAGAAGGTTGGCGAAGAATTGCAGAGCCAGATACTGTGGAACGACAACAACTATGACTTCCGAGATTTGTACGTTGATGATGGTGTGGTTTATGCCATTAGTCGTAGTGGCCACTTGATCATCATCGATCATGGCGAAACAAAGATTCTGCCTCTCCCTGACTTTGACTTCCCCATGAAGATAACTGAGATGGACAAGAACAGCCTATTGCTGGTGGGTGATCACGGAATTGCCCTCTATGACAAGCAACGAAAATTGGTAGTTAATACGCGTGAGCTGCCTTTCAAGTTGACAACTATATCACGCTATGACTATCTTCCTTTACTTTTCGATGACCAAGGACGCCAGCATCTGGTAAAAAGCATTTACGAACTTGAAACAACTGACGTACCTTTCAAAGGAAAGGTGACGGCCTTTGCCAGTTCTAAAAACACTAAACAGCGAGCCTACGGAATGAGCGATGGTACTATTTATTTGTATAATGAACGGAATGGTAAAATTACCAAGTTGGAGGGACATCTCTCGCGTATATCAAAACTGAAATTGAACGGTTCAAGTCTGTACTCATCCAGTTATGACAATTCTGTAAGACTTTGGAATACGGAAAGCGAGAAGATTGACCCGATGACTTTGGTATCCACCAATTCGTGGATTATGGACTTCACTTTCGACAGCTCGAAGCAATATGCTTGGATAGGTGACTATAACGGCAACCTATACGAAGTCCTTCTTTCTGCGCCTATGATGGTAGAAAGAATCAGCAAGAAACTGAAGCGTGACTTTACCAAAGAGGAGTGGAATTATTTCATAGGCAACAAAGTGCCTTACGAATCATTTATGAAATGATAGGTATGAATAAGAAGATTATATACACGGATATCACAAAGTTGAAGTGGATGGTGAAAATACTCCTTGTATTTGCCACATATCTCTATTCATCTATCAATTCATTCTCCCAAGGCATTCCATTTTTGAAGAATTATACCGCAACGGACTATCATGCCCACAACCGTAATTTCGATGTTGAAATAGGTGAAGACGGATTTGTATACATTGCCAACTTCGAGGGTCTGATGTATTATGACCGTGCAGAGTGGCACATCATACACACACCTGGTATCACCCGTGTCACTGTTGTCTACCGTGACAAAAACAATGTTATCTGGGCTGGCGGATATAACTATTTCGGCAAAATCCAGCGCAAGGCAAACGGCGACCTTTATCTGCAACAGGTCGGTAAACCCGAACTATTCCGAGGTGAGGTATTGGAGATCTATGAGAGTAAAGAAGGTAAACTAAATTTCGTTGTCAACGACGGTTATACTTACCAGGTTGAGGGCGACAAGGTCTTCATCAAGGCCAAAAAAAGTAGCGACGTATCCAGCATCGGTCTGTCTGACATCATTCAAGTAGAGAGTCTGGAGAATGATGGCGAAATTATAGTGCTGGAGGATGTCACCCAAACAGAACCGTTAGGCAACGGTCTGAATGCTGTCGTGAAAAAAGGACGCGGTCTGGCCATTACAGATGAACAAGGCCATGAACTCTATACTATTACTGAGGAAAACGGGCTGTGTACCAACAATGTGACCTACATTGCCTACGATGGACATGGACAACTCTGGGGGGCCACTGACGATGGTGTGTTCTCTATGGCAATACCTTCCGCTTACTCCCGTTTCACGCGAAACGAAGGTCTGACTGGTGAGGTGATGTCCATTAAAGTATTTGATGGCAAGAAATATGTCGGCACCAACCACGGGCTATTCCGACAAGTAGGAAAGACCTTTGCTATGGTGGCAGGTGTCAATTATGCCTGCTGGGATTTGGCAGTCACCAGACAAGGACTCTTGGCTGCTACAGCCAACGGTATTTATCGCGTTACTGCAGACGGCTGTGTCAGACAATTGACGACAACCAATTCTATGGTTCTACTAGATGAGGGTACGCAGTTCTATAGTGGTGAAATGGACGGACTCTATCTGATACAGACAGCCGACAACAGCCGGAAGAAAGTGTGTGCCTTGGAAAAAGTCACCAAGATCATAAAGGATGCACAAGGTACCATCTGGATACAAAACATGTATGGAGAAGTATGGACCAGACCTGCTTCGGAAAAGGAGTTTAAGTATAACCAGAAAGGTAAGACTCAGGAGAGTGCAGCAACCATTGTTCCATTGTTTAACCAAGTAGAGGCCGTTAGCGTTGAAGCAACCACACCTTTTCCCTATCCCCAGTTCTCTTTCCCCGATGAGAACGGCATTACTTGGCTGACAAACAATGAGAGTAAACACTTGTACAGATGGAAAGACGGAAAGCAATTGAATGATCGTCAAGATCAAATGATACGTCCTTTTGAGAACATGTCGGTTAGGGCCATGCTCACGCAGAAGAATGAAATATGGATTGGAAGCGATGACGGTTTTACGGTGATTGACACCAGTGTTGATGACCCATCTCTTACCACAAATCCACGTCTGTTGATACGTTCTATCATTCTTGGTAGCGACAGCATCCTATGGAGCGGTTTTGGAAAGTCGCCTTCATCGCTCCCCAATTTGGGAAGCAATGACCGCAACCTGCGTTTCACTTATTCTCTCGATTATGCACCTATGGTTGGTACGACTCTTTACCGTTATCAACTGAACGATGGCGGATGGAGTGCTTGGGCCGACGATATTGATGCGGAATTCATCAACTTGCCCCACGGTTCCTATACTTTTAAGGTTCAGGCCCGCGATGCCTTCGGCCGGGAGACTGATGTCACCACCATCGACTTCTATATTGAATATCCGTTCTATCTACGGTGGTACATGAACATTCTCTATCTAATTCTGGCGGGTATTTTGATTTATATTTTCTTCCAAATTCGTTTGCGCAAGTTGGAAAAAGATAAGATGCGACTGGAAACGGTGGTACAGGAACGCACGGCAGAGGTGGTGAAGCAGAAGGACGAGATTGAAGAGAAATCAAAGAGCTTGGAAAAAGCCTTAGATGACCTGAATACAGCCCAACATGAACTGATCCGTCAAGAGAAAATGGCCTCTGTGGGTAAACTAACACAAGGTCTGATTGACCGTATTCTCAATCCACTGAACTACATTAACAATTTCACAAAACTGTCGGAAGGTTTGGTGAAGGATGTTGAGGCTAATATTGACGAGGACAAGGATAAGATGGACGAGGATAACTATGAAGACACGAAGGAGGTGCTTGATATGCTCCGGGGCAATCTGCTGAAAGTAGGTGAGCACGGACAGAATACCACCAGAACCCTCAAAGCAATGGAGGAGTTGTTGAAGGATCGTAGCGGAGGTATCATCAGGATGGATCTTGTAAAGGTGTTGAGACAAGACGAGGAAATGGTACAAACATATTATGCCAACGAAATCAGAGACCACCAGATTAAGGTGACCTTCGACTTGCCAGAAGGCGAACTACCCATCAACGGTAACGCAGAACAACTGAGCAAGACGCTGATGAGCCTCATAGGCAATTCCATTTATGCCATCGTAAAGAAAGCCCAACGCGAGAAATTCCTGCCAGAGATGAAACTTGCCGTTAAGACTACAGACAATCTTATCCAACTGACTGTTTATGACAACGGTATTGGCATCGAGGACACTATTATCAACAAGATTTTTGATCCATTCTTCACCACGAAACCAACAGGAGAAGCCTCTGGTGTAGGTCTCTACCTCAGCCGTGAAATCATACAGAATCACGGTGGTGACATTCAGGTGAAATCAATGAAGAACGAATATAGTGAGTTTACAATCACTTTACCTGCACTAACCGTTTAGGCTTATGGAGAATCAAGTAGAACAACTCAAAGAGCAACTACAACAGCAAGAGAAACTGGCATCCTTGGGTATGCTCAGTGCCGGAATTGCACACGAAATCCAAAATCCACTAAACTTCGTCATCAATTTCAGCAAAATGTCTGACAAACTTCTAAAAGACTTGATGGAAATTGTTGAAGAAAATGAAGACAAGATTCCTGAAGAGGATCGTGAGGATCTGAAAGACATAGTAGAAGATCTCAAGGAGAATATGGGAAAGATTGTCGAGCATGGCGAACGGGCTATCAGTATTATCCGTGGTATCCTTCTTGTATCACGCGGCAAGGAGAACGAGTACCTCCCGACAGATGTCTGTAAGTTGGCGAAAGAATATATCTGGCTAAGTTATCATGCTATGCGTGCTAATCACAAGGGCTTCAATGTCAGCATTCATGAACAATATGAGGAAGGGTTCCCCCAGATGATGGTCATCCCACAGGATCTGAGTCGCGCTATTCTCAACATCATGAACAATGCGCTTTATTCAGTGTGGAAGAAATCGCAGAATGCCCCCACCGATTACAAGCCCGAGGTCTCTATCAGTGTCAGCAAACAGGACAACAACTGCATCATCACTTTGACAGACAATGGAGTTGGCATGAACGATGAAGTGAAACAGAAGCTCTTTGAAAACTTCTTCACTACAAAGCCCGTAGGAGAAGGAACAGGTCTTGGTATGAAAATTGTGCGTGACATCATTGAGAATAAGCATCATGGCAAGATCACATTCGAATCAGAGGAAGACCAAGGTGCCAGCTTCACATTCACGATACCTATTACAAAATAGCACATGCCAAAATTGAACACAGCTAAGTTCATAGTCAGGCTTTTGGATTCATTAAAGACTCATGAAGACAAGATTGCTGTCGTTGACCAGAATGGCCAGCGACAGACCACATATAAAGAGCTCTTCACGATGGCCTGCAAAGTGGCTGGCTACTTACTGCAGAAAAATTATCCTCCCCACTCGTTCATAGGTATCTGTCTGCCGACATCAAGGGAGTATCTGGCATCTGAAATCGGTATATGGTTAGCAGGTCATGCCATCGTCCCCATGGGCGATAAATATCCCAAAGACCGTATTGATTATATCATGCATCATTGCGAATCCCCATTATTGATTAATGACGAGATCATTCAGGAAATAATGAAGGCAGAACCAGTAGAGAACTATGTTCTTCCGAATGAGGATGACATCAATGCGCTTTACTATACGTCTGGAAGTACCGGAACCCCCAAAGGCGTGCTCCATAATTTCCGCTCACTAGATTTTGCCGTGACATTCGACCTTGAGCTAATGCAAACCGTCAGCCCTCTAACACTGGGCGTAACTTCTCCACTTTATTTTATTGCCAGTCGTTTCTATTTAAGTGCAATGCTTCTTGGAGGAAAGATTCATCTTCCTTCTACTACCGTTATCAAAGATATCAGACTACTGGAAAAATATATCGATAAACACCAACTGACGTTTATCTTTCTGACGCCTTCTGCGCTTCGGTTTTTCCACAATCAAGCACCTAGCCTTCAGGTGCTTCTCACAGGTTCGGAACGGCTTGCCGACATAGCACCTAGTGGTAATTATCGACTTATTCACACCTTTGGACAGACAGAAACTTTTGGTCCATTGCTTTATTTTGAGGTCGACAAAATGTATGATAATACACCTATGGGCAAAGCACATCCAACCTTTGAAGCACTGGTAGTTGATACAAATGGGAAAAGTGTGAAGTTAGGGGAGCCTGGTGAACTTTGCTTCAAGGGTAATTTTGCACTCTGTTATTATAAGGATAATGAACAGACCTCCTACCTCTACCGAGGTGGTATGCTACATACAAATGACATTGTAAAACAGCTTCCTGACGGGAATCTGATTTATCTTAACCGTCAGGACTGGATGGTTAAAATAAACGGTCAGCGTGTAGAGCCAAATGAGGTAGAGTCTGTGCTAAGGAGAATCAATGGTGTTGACGATGCTGTCGTCAAAGGGTTTACCATTAAAGGCAGACAGTTCCTATGTGCCTATTATATTGCCAACGGCAAAATCTTAGAAGATACTATCCGTAAGTATTTGCTCTCCAAGCTGCCGGCTTATATGATTCCCGCCTATTTTGTAAGGATGGTTAGTTTCCCTCTACTTCCAAACGGGAAAATAGACCGCAAGTCGCTGCTTGCACCTACTATTCAAACAGAAGGTTTCATTCGTCCCCCATACGCAGAACCGACCAATCAAGTTGAACGCCAACTTTGCGAAGCATTTGAAAAGGCCCTATCGGTTAACCATATTGGCATTGACGATGATTTCTTTGAACTTGGGGGTGACAGTATCCGAGTGATAGAAGTGCAGACCATGTGTCCGGATCTGATGCTTTCTTCCCCCATGATCTATACGAATCGCACGCCGAAGAAAATAGCCGAAGTCTGTGCACACACTGCATCCGACAATTACGCACTGAAGAAAGACTATCCCCTTAGTCAGACCCAGTTAGGCATTTATGTGGAGAGCATATCACGTCAAGGGGAAGTGGCATACAACAACGGTATGCTATTCATGCTGAATCCGACCATTGATGCCAACCAGCTTTCCAAGGCATGCGAAACAGTCGTTGAAGCTCATCCATATATCAAGACCCGATTGTTTGTTGACAGTCAAGGGAATCCAAGACAGTTCCGGAATGATGCAGAGCCTTACCACCAAAGCGTTGAGACTTTGACTCAGCAGGAATTCGAAAAGCTGAAACCAGAACTGATTCGTCCCTTCGACCTTCTCAACGATCGTCTCTTCCGCATCCGTATTCTGAAAACTCAGGAAGCACAGTATTTGTTTATTGATTTCCACCATATCATCTTTGATGGTATGTCTTACAACACCATCATCAAAGACTTAAAAGATGCCTATGAACAGCTACCTGTTGAAAGAGAGACTTTCACCGGCTATGAGATTGCATTAGAAGAAGAGTCACTGCGTAAGACCGATGCCTATACTTTCGCCAAACAGTGGTACACGGAACTGTTTGGATCCCTGAAGGTCTCTTCGCTTCCTTTGCCGATGAAACAGGATTCACATATCACCTATGGACAAGAGTATCTTGAACTGACAGTTGACTACAATCAGTTACAGGAAGCTGCCGAGTATTTTGGAGTCACTCCTAACGTACTGACGACAACAGTATTCGGTTATATGCTAGGTGTAAACACACACGCTCAGGAGTCACTTTTTGCAACGATCTTCTCTGGGCGACAGGATTTGAAAACCCAACGGACTGTAGCCATGCTCGTTAAGACATTGCCAGTCTATACCCAATGGAATCAGAATACGACTGTCAGGGATTTGCTCCAAACCACCAAGCAACAGTTAGTGGGCAGTATGAGTAACAGTCTATTCTCCTTTGCAGAAATCAAGGCCATGAACAATTCTGTCAATAGTCATATCCTGTTCGCTTACCAAGGCGATTTGATGTCAAACGATAATGAATTGTTTACCTATCAGCCTCTGATGAAGAATGCCACAGGAGAGGATTTGGCTTTTGAAATCCTGCGCAACGGTACAAAACTGATCTTACATACCGAATATCATAGCAACGAATACACTCAATCATATATCCAAAGATTGATGCATTGTTATGATACAATCCTTCAAGGTTTCATCAATAAGGAATCCGAAGAAAAACGTCTCTGTGAGCTACCCATCCTGACCGATGATGAACAGAAGGCCATCATAGCTTTAGGAACTGGCGAACAATTAGACTACGACAAATCTGAGACAATTGTAGATCTTTTCCATCGCCAGGCAACATTAAGACCAGACAACATTGCCGTTGTTGATGAAGTCTCAGAGATCACCTATGCCGAACTCGACCGCAGGTCCGACCTATTGGCCTCAACACTCAGAAAGGCCGGTGTCAGCACCGATACCTTTGTGGCCATTATGCTTCCTAGGCGTAAGGAGTTCCTCATCGCCATGTTTGCCGTATTTAAAGCTGGTGGAGCTTATATTCCACTTGACAGTGAATATCCCAAGGATCGACTCGTCTACATCCTGAACGATTCTGAGGCACAAGTATTAATCACCACCAGTACCTTATTGAAGGATTGTCAGACAGAGCAATATTATCCAAAAGAGAAGCAGTTGCTCATAGATGTTTTTGATTTCAATAAGCCGTCAGACCATCCTATCAATAATGCTCAGCCATCAGGACTTGCCTATATGATTTATACGTCGGGAACGACAGGAATGCCCAAGGGAGTGATGATTGAGCATCAGAGTCTGCGTGCTAATTTGGAATGGCACTACGATCTATTGAAAATCGCACCTGAGGATCATTGTGCCCAGCATCCCAGTTTCAGTTTTGACGGCTCACTCGATGACTTGACGCCACCTTTGGTACAGGGAGCACAACTCCACATTCTATCTTCTGAGCTTCGTCATAACATGCAGGAGATGAATGATTACTTCAAAAGGAACAAGATTGTAGGTTTAACATTAAGTACTCAGCTTGGTATTGAGATGCTGAACAATTACCAGCTTCCTTTAAGATATCTGATGTTGGGCGGTTCGAAGATGCACCATGTTCCTGTTGGAACCACCAAAGTCTTTAATGGCTATGGCCCAACGGAATTTACAGTCTGTTCCTCTTATTATATCCTGGATCAGGATGAAAAGCATGATAATATACCCATCGGAAGACCTGTACCTAACAGCATCTCTGTTGTCATTGACACAGAGGGACGTCTTGTTCCTCAAGGTACAGTCGGCGAACTCTGCCTCATAGGCCGTCAGATGTCCCGCGGCTATTGGAAACAGGAAGAACTGACTAAGGAACGCTTTGTTGACTGTTCTTTCCTAAAAGGCCTAAAGATGTATCGCACTGGCGATCTGGTCCATTGGAATGAGGAAGGCTTGCTAGAATACATTGGCCGCATCGACAATCAGGTCAAGTTACATGGTTACCGAATTGAACTGGAGGAAATTGAAAACAAGATGACTCAGTGTCCCGAGGTGGTTTCAGCAGCTGTTGTTGTACACAAGCAAGGAAACATAGAGTATATTGTTGGTTATTATACATCTGAAGGCAATCAAGAGTTGCTGGATATCCAAGAGACATTAATGGCTGAGTTGCCCAGCTACATGGTACCCAGCCAACTGATTAGAATAGACCAGATGCCTTTGACCCCCAATGGCAAGATTGATCATAAGGCACTCCCGGTTCCCACGATATCGAGTGAAACACAAGTAGCTCCAGAAACAGAGACGGAAAAGCAGGTGCTTGAACTTATTGCCGAGATGCTCAAAACCACCCAGATAGGTATCACCGACAATTTGCTGCATTGGGGTCTTTCGTCTTTGGCAGCCATGCGTTTGAGCGCACTTCTCCAACGCCGTTTTGAAGCTTATGTTAAGATGGCAGAGATTATGAAGCACCCCACGGTAAGGGCTATTGCTTCCCTCCTTTCTCAGTCTTCTGATAACGCCCTACCAATCTATGAACTACGTGCTTATTACCCGTTGATGGAGAATCAGCGAGGTCTTTATCTAGAATGGAAGAAGAATCCTGATACTACTCAGTATAATACTCCTTTTGTCTATGGCTTCGAAGGAATAGATTCAGATCGTATGGCGAATGCTTTGAAACAGGTCATCAACGCGCATCCATATTTGAAGTCCAAGCTCATTGAACTTGACGGTGAAGTTGTCTTGCAACGTAATAATCTGGATTCAGTAGAAGTAAAAATGAGTGAACTCAGCGAAGAGCCCGAGAATGCCTATTTCCAAAAGCATGTCCTTCCGTTCCATTTATTAGACAACCAACTATATAGGGCTGAAATACTGAAAACGCCCCACAAAACCTATTTGTTCTTTGACGTTCATCATATTATCTTCGACGGCTTGTCTATTGAAATATTCATGAGAGATTTAAGGCGTGCTTATGACGGGCAAGTACTATCCACAGAGACGGTCCAGGCTTTCGACTATACACTCTATGAAAAGCGTCATCAGGACAATGAGAGGATGAAAAAAGCAGAGAGTTGGATAGATACGCAACTGACGGATGCACAAGTTCTGTCATATCCCAACGCTTCAAAGCCTGATGGTGTGGCGAATGCAATGTTGAAACAATCCGTCCCGAGACAGACTATAGATACTTTCTGCACGAACTGCCAGGTTACTGTCAATAGTTATATGCACGCAGCCTTTGCCACAGCGATGCGACGTTTATCAGGTGAAGAAAGGCTTGTCTATCTAACGGTTGACAATGGTCGTGAAACAAGTGCAGATCTGATGCAATGTATCGGCATGTTTGTAAGGACTTTGCCATTAGTAAATACCTGTCACGAGACCAACAGTCTTTTAACAACGGCATATGTTCAGGAAACACAGCAATTGTTACAAGATAGCTATAAAATGGATTTTTATCCTTTGACAGCTGTCGTTGAACGGCATCAAATTCATCCAGAAGTCATGTTTGTATACCAAGGAGGTCTGCAGAAAGAAAAGGCATTTCTGCATATGGAGCAAATTGGACTGGAACTGGATAAAGCAAAATTCCCTCTAAGTTTTGTGGTCAATGAAGAAGAAGATGCCTATTCCTTTGTTCTAGAATATGACGGATTAAGATATGACCGTATGCAAATGCAGCAACTATTGTCGGCTGTCTGTATGTCCACTAGTCATTTGGCTCTTGTTGACACAATCGATAAAGTAGAGTTGGTGAGCGAGGATGAGAAAACATCTTTACTGGCGCTTGGTTCTGGAATAACCTTTGAGTACGACAGATTCCAGACTTTTGTATCTTTGTTTAAGGAACAGGTGGCAATAAATCCTGATGCGACAGCGGTGGTTGATGCACAAAGTAGCATCACCTATCAGGAGCTGGACAAACGATCTGACTTATTGGCTGTTATTCTTAAGAAACATGGAGTTGCTGACAATCATTTTGTAAGTATTATGCTCCCGCGCACCAAGGAGTTCCTAGTTGCAGTATTAGCCGTCTTTAAGGCTAGTGGCGCCTATGTTCCTCTGGATAGCGACATACCAGAAGACCGACTTCACTTTATGCTAACGGATTCACAAACAACAGTGTTGCTGACAACGCGTGACTGGCTTTCTAAGACAAAATCGTTTAAGGACATTTCCATCTTATTGATTGAAGATATTGACTGGACGACACCTTCTGTTGCTATAGATGACAGTTGCCCAACGTCTTTGGCATACATGATTTACACCTCGGGGTCAACAGGTGAACCCAAGGGTGTGATTGTCACACATGAAGCCATGTTGAACTTCATCATGTGGCTGAAGAACACAGAAGAACTGAAAGCAGGAGAACAGTGCGCCATACATACAAACTTTGTCTTCGACGGTTCTTTGTTCGACCTATATCCACCGCTGATCTCTGGCGCTACCCTACATATTTTGTCATCTACCTTACGGATGGACCTTCACGGTATGTATCGCTATTTCACCGACCATCACATCGTAGGTTTACTTTTAACCACCCAAATGGGTATGATGATGATGAGCAAATATGAGCTACCCCTGCGATTCCTGATGGTTGGTGGTGAAAAACTGACAGGTTTTCATATACCACCATTGATGAAGCTATATAACTGTTATGGGCCTACGGAGTTTGCCGTATGTTCAGCTTTTCATCAGGTAGATCGACTGAGAACATACGACAATATCCCCATCGGAAGACCTGTTCCAAATACTGTGTCTGCGGTCGTCGACGGCGAAGGCCATCTGCTCCCTCGTGGTATTGCAGGTGAACTTTGCCTTATCGGTTGCCAAATGGCCCAAGGTTACTGGAACAGACCAGAACTGACAGCAGAGTCCTTCACGGACTGTCCCTTCATCGCTGGAGAAAAGATGTACCATACAAGAGACCTTGTCCGCTGGAATGATGAAGGCGAACTGGAATATCTGGGACGTATGGACTCTCAGTTCAAGATACGTGGCTATCGTATCGAACTGGGAGAAATCGAGAAGAAAATAACGGAATTCCCCGGAGTTACTTCTGCTGCCGTTATTGTCCATCAAGAACAGGAGACACAGTATCTCGTTGGCTATTTCACGTCAAAGATACATATCGATACTGAGATGATTCAAGAACATCTGAAACGATTGTTACCCGAATATATGACACCACAGTTCCTGGTGCATTTGCCGGCTATGCCCATGAACATCAACGGTAAGATCAATCATAAGGAACTAATTGACAGCTATCATTTGTCCCAACTGCCCCATAAAGGATCTATCGCACCAATGACCAAGGACGAAAAGACGCTTTATGACTTGACAAAACTAGTGTTAAAGATGGATGGTTTTGGCGTCACTGACGATTTGACATTATTGGGTTTAACCTCACTCTCCGCCATCAAATTAGTTGATCTGGCCCAACATGAAGGTCTTTACATCAAGGTTAATGACATCCAGAGAAACAAGTCCATCAGAAACATACTTATTAACGAGCAGTCCATTGGCAAGTGGGAAAATGCGTATGATGCCAGTAAGCCTGTCATCGTGTTTATACAAGGTTTTACCTATTATAAAAAGTTGGAACCGCTCATCAGTAAGTTATGCAACCACTACTCCGTCTTTGTCATTGAACCAATCGACGACCACTTTGAGGCTATATTCAACGAAGAGGGACTGAGCTGTAGCGACGTGGTGAAATTCTACCTCGACTACCTGGAAGCCATCTTGCCCTCAAACGTAAGTGTTGAGATGTTCATTGGTCATAGCTTTGGTGGTGAATTAGCCTATCGATGTGCCATACACTGGCATAAAATAACGAGTATCATGCCAAAAGTATGCATGCTCGACACATTTGCCCACATCGCAAACGTCGCCAAGGCGATGCCTAAACCAGAGGCAAAAGAGTTATCTCTATATGAAGAATCCGACATAGAAGAACTCAAAGAATGGTACCGTCATTTACAATGGATCCTCTCGTTGAGAGACGACCGCGACCTGCCTACCTATGATGGCGACGTTCTCTATTTCACAGCCAAGATTCTGACTATGAAACAGAATATCATTCATATTAACGAGCATGAGTTGGAAAAGAAGAAACAAGTAGATCTGAACAGTTGGATATCTCTTGCCCCCCACATGAACATCTATCCCGTCACAGCCAATCATTTCACCATGCTTGACGAACGGTTCTGTGACGACTATATAGTCAAAATCGACGATATTGTTTTACCCCATAATTCCTGATTATTATGAAAAGGTATTTATGTTCAATAATAACAGTATGTATGATGATGGTGCCAGTCATGGTATCAGCTCAGGAGAGGCAGAATCTACGCCAAATCTATGAAAAGGCAGAAGAAGCCTATCAGATAGGACAACTTGACCAGGCTATAGAATTGTTGGAGGGTAACCTCAATAATTTTAGTGGTAATCTCCGTCAAAGCGCCCTGCGATTGGTTTCCATCTGTTATCTCGCACAAGATGACAAAGAATCATCTGAGAAGTATGCTAGTTTGCTGCTGAGTATCAATCCTTATTATACATCTGTACAGGATCCCATCCGCTTTGAGGATATGATTGCCCTACTTAAATCTGGTCGCAGCTCAACCGTGACGACGGCTTCCAGCCAAGCAGAGAGTATCAACGAGGCGCCTGTGCCGGTCACAGTCATTACCCGTGAGATGATTGATCAGATCAGCCACAACAAAAGCATCGGGCAAATCCTTGCAACGTATGTGCCTGGTCTGAATGAGGTCTCTGCCTATTCCATTTCAAACGTAGCCATGCATGGCGTATATACGTCCAGTCAGGAAAAGATCCTGGTGATGGAAAACGGGCACCGACTCAACATGCGTGCCACTAACAACGGCAAACTCGACTACGCCATCAGTACCGAGAAAATTGATCATATCGAGATTCTGCGCGGACCTGCCTCATCACTGTATGGTAATGTGGCTTTGACCGCTGTGGTGAATATCATCACCAAGGACGGACGTGAAATAAATGGTGTCAAGGGTAAATACGGCTATGGTTCGTATGGCACACACCGTGCCGATTTTATCGCCGGCACCACCCTATTGGATGCCGACGTGATGGCATGGGCCTCTATCTATACTTCTCAAGGCGAGAAAGTTGACATTCCAAAATATTCCGACTACTCCATGACCAAACACGACGGCTATGTCTATATTGGAGGCTATGAAGGAAAGCCATCTTATGACATTGGTTTCAACATCAAACTGAAAGACTTCAATTTCATGGTTAATCTGAAAAACGGCAAACAGGTACCACAATATTCCTGGTATGGAGAAACTTACAATTATGATGTATTCCGTACCTTGGATGGTAACAAACCGGGATATACCATCAATGAGAAGCACGCTGAGTTGGGCTATACTAAGCAATTGGGGAAACTCAACCTTAACGTTTCCGCCTATGGCGACTGGTTTAAAGTACAAGATTACATGCCAGTTTCCAACGACCCCTTGAATCTTCCCGTGTTTGACAGTAATGCCGATTTTGTTAGAAATGAAGATGGGTCTATCCTTATGAGAAATTATAGTGGTGTGTTGCAGAATTTGACTTTTCAAGAATACACCATTGGCACTATGGCTAAGGCCGATGCCAACTATACACTTGGAAACATGAAAGGTAATCTTCTATTGGGCGCTCAATTCGAATACTTCAAGCTATCAAGCAATGACTATCTCATGGGAGAAGACTATATCAAGGTCTTTGTAACTTATCCTGAATCCAAGAGTATGTTGAGTGTCAGCAGCGAGAGAAGCATTTCTGCCTTTGTTCAGGGTAAGCACTATTTTACACCGCAATTCATTCTCAATGCAGGTCTACGATTTGACAATAAAAATCGTGCCAGTGGAAAGAATGTCACTGCATTTTCTCCTCGTGTGGCTCTTATCTACCTTCCCAGTGAAAAATTCAGTACGAAACTATCTTTCTCGCGAGCCTTTGTTGATGCCCCTTATTTCTATCGTCATAACACCTCAAATGGTGCACGCGGAAGTGAAGACCTCATGCCCGAATACATGAGTGCTTTCCAGCTTGACTTCATGGGAAAGATTAACAAGTGGCACATCGGCTATGACGTTAATATCTTCTACAACAATTTGACAGATATTGTTGTCAATAACCCGAGTACAGACCCTTCTACGCCTAAATACATCAACTCGGGTAGTCTGAAAGTAGCTGGTACAGAAGCTGAACTGAATTTCACTCTTCCATCCTTCAGAGTTGATGCAAACATGACCTATTTGCGCCCATTGGAGGCAGAAGGCTACTACTACACTGACCACAAAATCTACAGCATTCCATCATTCACCGCCAACCTCGTCTGTAGCAAGCGCCTCGTGAATTCAGGCCATCATCTGCTGTGGTTGTCTGCTGGTTTTATGTTCGGTGCTAAGACACTCAACAAAGCCAATACTCGTTTGCCCGACAGTGAAGATTTCGATCTCAGTGGTAATGCCATCGTTGATCTGGGTCTCAAGTACTCCTATCATGATGCCATCCATCTGTCGTTTGATTGCGATAATCTGTTTGACAGGAACTATTTTGTCGGAGGCTCGTTCTACGTTCCCTATCGGGCAAGTGGACGCACTGTCATGGCTACCGTCTCGTTCAAATTATAACGGAGAATTATGAAGGATCGGGAAGAGCGAAAGAAAAAAGGCTATCTCATTGCTAAAGCCCTTCACCAATTTATGTGGGCGTCTATTCTGGCGTCTCTGGCTTCTCAGATAGCAATGACCACAGACGCCATTGTGGTCAGCCAGTTCATTGGTCCGGAGGCCATCTCGGCAATCAACCTGACCATGCCTGTCGTCATCTTCTTCAATTTCCTGATGATGCTCTTCGGTATGGGTGGCTCTGTGCTTGTAGCCAAGTCGCTTGGTGAGCGCGATGCTCAGACCACCAATAAGGTTTTCTCCTCCACGCTGATCGGTCTCACTTTCGTCGGTGTGTTCTTCTCTGCGCTGTTGCTGATTTTCAGTCCTCAGGTGGCCAGTTTCATCACCAGCGATACTCCTGTCATCAGTACGCTATCGCTCCGCTATATGCGCATCATGCTGCTGGGCACCACTTTGACAATTCTCTTTATGACCATCACCAACTTTATCAAGACAGACGGTAATCCAAAGTTGGTCATGAAGGCCGTGATAACCAGTAGTCTTGTAAACCTGTTTTTCGACATCCTTTTCATCGCTATCCTGAAGACCGGCATCGAAGGCTCAGCCTGGGCATCCATCATCGGTAGCGTGACTGCATTACTACTCTGTTCCCGTCATTTCCAAAGTGCCAACAACTCCTATCATTGGCAGTTGGAGTTCAAGCAGTGTCACCAATATATTCTTAAAGGTGTCAAGATGGGATTCCCGATGGGTATCAACACCTTGCTGTTAGGTATCAGCACCTATGCCATCAATAGCATCATTCTCAGTAGTCTGGGCGCTGAAGGCGTCTTTGCATGGGCGGTCTGCTTTCAGTTTTTTGTCATCCAACAGATGGTGTTGGGAGGTATTGCGACCTCGATTTACTCCATTGGCGGACTTTTGATAGGCGAAAAAGATATTGTGGGTTTGCGCCTTCTTACGAACAAGGTGATGAAATATGTCTGCATAAGTCTGTTAGTTTTTACCCTGTTTGTCTTGATAACACCAGAAAGCATCGGGTGGCTCTTCGCCAGCAAGCATATCCAGTCAGAGGGCATGTTCTTAAATGCTTTACGTATCTATGCCCTACTCCTGATTCCATACGCTATTGCTGTCGTGTATCGTATCCTTTATCAGATCTTAGGCTACTGGTCGTTGAGCGTTGTCTTGAGTATCGTTCAGATGGGGAGCATGGTCCTATTTGTGGGACTGTTAGCATGGATAAGACCTGAATGGCTGTGGTGGGGCTTCCCCACTTCCGGTCTGTTCCTCCTGGCTATCTATTTGGTTGTCACATTGATCATCCACCATAAAGATTCCAATGCCGAGGTGATGACATTGATTCCTCAAGCCGAAAATGGCCAGTCACTGAACTTCTCGGTCAAGTATAAGAATGAAGACGTACAGCAGGCACTTGAGAACATTTCTATGTTCTTGGAATCCTGCGACATCGATCCAGCCACATCTTTCCAGATCAATCTCTGCTGCGAGGAACTGATGTACAACATCGTCACCTATGCTGTCAATAAAAACGCCGACAAGCATCTGTTCGACGTACATGTCGTCTGTCACAAAGAGACGGTGTCCGTACTGATCAAAGACGACGGAAAGCCTTTCAATCCCATACTGAAAACAGTTTCCTTTAACGAAGATGGCGACGGATTGGGTCTCGCTTTGGTTAACACAATGGCTGACATCAAATATAAGTTCATGTACAATCAGAATGTGGTGTTCCTGACATTCAAAAGGGAGCAAACCATATAATGGAAATAGCTATCGCAATTTAAAAAATGCAAAAATAAGGCGAATTTGTAAGATTTTGCTATTTCTACTTTGCAATTTAAGAAAAAAGAGTTACCTTTGCACCTGTTTTTATAACTTAAGCAGGAATGGAAGCTTTTTTCAGGACACACAGATACTTGGTGGAGCATACGAAAGCCCCCGTCCGCCGTACATTGATGGACGAGATAGACTGGTCTGACCGTATGATTGGCATCAAGGGCACACGCGGTGTCGGCAAGACCACATTTTTGTTGCAATACGCAAAAGAGCATTTCGATATACAAGACAAGCAGTGCTTGTATATCAACATGAACAACTTCTATTTCCAGGGACAGGGTATTGCAGATTTCGCTGGTGAATTCTACAAGCATGGCGGGCGCGTACTGCTCATCGATCAGGTTTTCAAGCAGCCTGATTGGTCCAGTGAACTCCGCAAGTGTTACGATCTCTATCCGTGCCTGAAAATTGTTTTCACGGGTTCCAGCGTGATGCGACTCAAAGACGAGAATCCAGAACTCAACGGCATCGTGAAGTCGTACAATCTGCGCGGATTCTCCTTCCGGGAGTTCATTAACCTGCTGACGGGCAACTCGTTCCATCCCTACACACTCGATGAGATCCTTTCCGATCATGAGCACATCATCAAGCAGATTCTTCCGAAAGTATCTCCCAACAAGTACTTCCAGGACTATATCCACCACGGTTTCTATCCTTTCTTCCAGGAACAGCGCAACTACAGCGAGAACCTGCTGAAGACCATGAATATGATGACTGAGGTCGATATCCTGCTGATCAAGCAGATTGAACTGAAGTATCTCACTAAGATCAAGAAACTCTTCTATATGATTGCTGAAGAGGGTCCCTCAAAGGCTCCCAACGTGAGCAAACTCGCTCATGATATCGAGACCAGCCGTGCCACCGTGATGAACTACATCAAGTACCTCACCGATGCCCGTCTGACAAACCTCATCTATCCCGTGAACGAAGAGTTCCCCAAAAAGCCGGCCAAGATCATGCTCCACAACTCCAACCTGATGTATGCCATCTATCCTATCCAGGTAGACAAGCAGGAGGCTATGGAGACATTCTTTGTTAACTCACTGTGGAAAGACCACAAGGTGAATGCTGGTGGCAGGGACTACAACTACCTCGTCGACGAGAAACTGAAGTTCCGCATCCTCGATGCGAAATTGCCTGGTCGCCAACGCCTGTCGACTGATATCATCTATGCCCGCTATAACACGGAGATTGGTACAGGCAATCAGATTCCGTTATGGCTGCTTGGTTTTCTCTATTAAGAAATCTAGTTAAGATTATAATTAAACAAATATCATTAAGTATTTTATTTATTTACAAAAATGGCTAAAGAAAAGAAATTTATCACCTGTGATGGTAACGAGGCTGCGGCTCATGTGAGTTACATGTTCTCGGAGGTAGCCGCTATCTACCCCATCACCCCGTCATCACCTATGGCGGAGCATGTTGACGAGTGGGCTGCTCGTGGTCGTAAGAACCTCTGGGGCCAGACCGTCTCAGTTCAGGAAATGCAGTCAGAGGCTGGTGCTGCTGGTGCCGTTCACGGTTCTCTGCAGGCTGGTGCTCTCACCACTACATTCACCGCTTCTCAGGGCTTGCTCCTGATGATCCCTAACATGTACAAGATTGCCGGTGAGTTGATTCCCTGCGTATTCGACGTCTCTGCCCGTACACTGGCTTCTCACTCGCTGTGTATCTTCGGTGACCACCAGGACGTGATGGCTTGTCGCCAGACTGGTTTCGCCATGCTCTGCGAAGGTTCTGTGCAGGAGGTTATGGATATGACCGCTGCTGCTCACCTCGCATCTCTGGAGACCTGCGTTCCGTTCGTCAATTTCTTCGACGGTTTCCGCACCTCTCACGAGTATCACAAGATTGAACTGCTCGACCAGGAGGATGTTCGTCCCCTCGTGAAGGAAGAGTACATCAAGCGTTTCCGCGACCGTGCCATGAGCCCGGAGCGTCCTATCACCCGTGGTACCGCTGAGAACCCCGAGACCTTCTTCACACACCGTGAGGCTTGTAATCCTTACTACGATGCAGTGCCCGAGGTGGTTGAGAAGTATCTGGGCGAACTCTCTAAGATCACAGGTCGTGAGTATCACCTCTTCTCTTACTACGGAGCCGAGGATGCCGACCGCATGATCATCCTGATGGGTTCTGCTACCGATGCTGCTCGTGAGGCTATCGACTACCTGAACGCCAACGGCCAGAAGGTGGGTATGATCTCTGTTCACCTCTATCGTCCGTTCTCAGTGAAGCACCTGCTGGCTGCTGTTCCCAAGAGCGTGAAGAAGATTGCCGTTCTCGACCGTACGAAGGAGCCCGGAGCCAATGGCGAGCCTCTCTACATGGATGTGAAGGATGCTTTCTACGATCAGGAGAATCGTCCTGTCATCGTGGGTGGCCGTTATGGTCTTGGTTCTCACGATACGACTCCCGCTCAGATTATCAGCGTGTTCAACAACCTCGCTATGCCCGAGCCGAAGAACCACTTCACCATCGGTATCGTCGACGATGTGACCTTCACCTCTCTGCCTGAGGTTGAGGAGATTGCACTCGGTGGTAAGGGGATGTTCCAGGCTAAGTTCTACGGTCTGGGTGCCGATGGTACCGTTGGAGCCAACAAGAACTCCGTGAAGATCATTGGTGACAACACCGACAAGTACTGTCAGGCTTACTTCTCTTACGACTCTAAGAAGTCGGGAGGTTTCACCTGCTCTCACCTGCGTTTCGGTGATACGCCTATCCGTTCTACCTATCTGGTGACCACACCTAACTTCGTGGCTTGCCACGTTCAGGCTTACCTCCACATGTACGATGTGACTCGTGGTCTGCAGAAGAACGGTACATTCCTGCTGAATACTATCTTCGACGATGCTGAACTGGAGAAGTTCATGCCTAATAAGGTGAAGCGTTACTTCGCTCAGAACAACATCACCGTATATACTATCAACGCTACCAAGATTGCACAGGAGATTGGTCTGGGCAACCGCACCAACACCATCCTCCAGTCTGCATTCTTCCGCATCACTGAGGTGATTCCCGTTGAACTGGCTGTCGAGAAGATGAAGGCTGCTGCTCTGAAGTCTTACGGTGCTAAGGGTCAGGACGTGGTTGACAAGAACTATGCCGCTATCGACCGAGGTGGTGAGTTCAAGAAGTTCGAGGTGAAGGCCGAGTGGGCTAATCTGGCCGACGACGCAGAGAAGCAGGATGACGCTCCAGCATTCGTGAAGGAACTCGTTCGTCCTATCAACGCACAGGCTGGTGACCTGCTGAAGGTTTCCGACTTCGTGAAGCACGGCACAGCCGACGGTTCTTGGGAGGTTGGTACCGCTGCTTACGAGAAGCGCGGTGTAGAGGCCTTCGTTCCCGCTTGGAACAAGGACAACTGTATCCAGTGTAACCAGTGTGCTTACATCTGTCCTCACGCTGCTATCCGTCCGTTCGTTCTGACTGACGACGAGTTGGCTGGCTTCGACGGTCTGGAGACTCTCGAGATGAAGGCTCCTGCCGCTATGAAAGGCATGCACTTCGTCATTGAGCCTTCTGTACTCGACTGTCTGGGTTGTGGCAACTGTGCCGACATCTGCCCGGGTAACCCGAAGACTGGCAAGGCTCTTACGATGGTTCCGTTCAACCCCGATGCCGCCGACATGAAGAAGATGGCTGCTGACTGGGACAAACTGGTTAAGGTTCCGTCTAAGCAGGGTCTCGTCGATATCCGCTCGAACGTGAAGAACTCACAGTTCGCTCAGCCTCTGTTCGAGTTCTCTGGCGCTTGCTCTGGTTGCGGTGAGACTCCTTACGTGAAGTTGATCTCTCAACTCTTCGGTGACCGTCAGATGATTGCCAACGCTACTGGTTGCTCTTCTATCTACTCTGCTTCTATTCCTTCAACACCATATACTAAGAACGAGAAGGGTCAGGGTCCAGTCTTCAACAACTCACTGTTCGAGGACTTCTGCGAGTTCGGTCTCGGTATGGCTCTGGGTAACAAGAAGATGAAAGAGCGCGTGGCCAAACTGCTCACTGAGGCTTGCGAGAAGTGCGATGTTACTCCTGAGTACAAGGCACTCGCTGAGGAGTGGATTGCCAACAAGGAAGATGCCGACAAGACCAAGGAGATTGCTCCGAAGTTGCGTGCAGAGATTGCTGCTTGCGCTGCTAAGGGTTGTGAAATCTGCAAGGAACTCCAAACTCTGGATCACTACCTCGTGAAGCGTTCACAGTGGATCATCGGTGGTGACGGTGCTTCTTACGATATCGGTTACGGTGGTCTCGACCACGTGATTGCTTCTGGTGAGGACGTGAACATCCTCGTGCTCGATACTGAGGTTTACTCTAACACGGGTGGTCAGGCTTCTAAGGCTACTCCTCTCGGTGCTATCGCTCAGTTTGCTGCTCAGGGTAAGCGCATCCGCAAGAAGGATCTCGGTATGATCGCTACCACCTACGGCTACGTCTATGTCGCTCAGATTGCCATGGGTGCTGACCACGCTCAGACCCTGAAGGCTATCCGCGAGGCCGAGGCTTGGCACGGACCTTCCATCATCATCGCCTACGCTCCTTGTATCAACCACGGTCTGAAGGCCAAGGGTGGTATGGGAAAGAGCCAGGCTGAGGAGAAGAAGGCCGTGGAGTGCGGTTACTGGCACCTGTGGCGCTACAACCCAGCCCTGGCTGAGGAAGGCAAGAATCCGTTCTCACTCGACTCTAAGGAGCCTAACTGGGAGAACTTCCACGACTTCCTGCTCGGTGAGGTTCGTTACCTCTCTGTCAAGAAGGCTTATCCTAACGAGGCCGAGGAACTCTTCGCCGAGGCTCAGAAGATGGCCCAGATCCGCTACAAGACCTACATCCGCAAGGCTGCCGAGGATTGGAGCAACGAGTAACACCCTATCATATTAAAAGAGGTGAAACCACAAAGGTTTCACCTCTTTTTTTGTCTACGAACGGATTATGATGTGGTAATTAGATACCACCATTGCCCATGGAATCCAATATACTGCGCATATGCATAGTCATCGTGATTGATGGTTATGCTTCCTTCAACCGTACATGATCCCAAGACCATGACTGCACAGGCAGCCAGAAATAGTTTTTTTACAGAATTTCTCATCATCTAGTCATTTTTGTTCTGCAAAAATATGGATTCCTGTTGAAATAACCAAATTATTAGGTAAAAAGATGGCTATTCCGGCGGATTTTCGTAAATTTGCACTCGAATAAACAATACAAAAGGCAAGATGACTGCAAGAGAGATCATCCAATACATGGAGTCGCTTCAAGACGAGTCTCAACGGCAGGTGCTGATGAGATTTTTCAAGACGCGACCTGGGGAGTACGGCTATGGTGATGAGTTCCTGGGCATGAAGGTGCCACAGACGAGAGAAGTGGTGAAAGCAGTAGCGAAGGATACACCACTGAGCGAGATACCCGGACTGCTGATGAGCCCTTGGCATGAAGTGAGGCTCTGCGGACTGCTGATACTCGTCTGGCATTTCGAGCGACAGGCAACGAAACGGCTCGTCAATGATGCGAAGGCTATCCGGAGACGGGACGAAATCCTGATGCTCTATCTGAAATATGCCGAGCAGGCCAACAACTGGGACCTGGTAGATCTGTCGGCACCAAAGATACTTGGCCACTGGCTGATGCTCCCATCGGCTCTCGGCGAGAGGGACTATAAGATAAACGTGCTCGACGAACTGGCTGTCAGCACCTGCCTGTGGAAACAACGCATGAGCATCGTCTGCTCGTGGAAGACCTCGCAGATGGGCGATGCCTCGTGGTGCCTGCGCTATGCCGAGATCCATCTCCACCACCCGCACGACCTGATGCATAAGGCCGTCGGCTGGATGCTTCGGGAAATGGGCAAGCGGGTGTCGATGGATCTCTTGCGCGATTTCCTTCGTCAGCATGCCTCTGAGATGCCACGCACTGCTCTTCGCTATGCCATCGAGAAGATGGACGACGAGGAGCGGACGTACTGGATGAGTATTCCCGCAAAAGGCCTTAAATGATGTCATTCCTTACTCGCACATATCCGTTTAAGCAGAGCAGTCATTTGCTGAGAGACAGCATCTTGTATGGTGTCATCATCTGGGCGGTGCTCTACTTGCTCCAGCCGTTTGGGTTCAACATGTATCCGGGGAACAAATGCCTGGCCGCAGTACTGTTCGGACTGATAACAGCGGGATGCTATGCCTGCTTCGGATGGGCCATCGGCAGGCCATTGCATTCGCACGTCAAGCCCTGGCGTATCTGGCACCAGGGGTGTACCGTGCTCGGACTGATACTCTTCATTGCCCTCTGCAATTTCCTCCTGTTCTCGTTCATCTCCCATTATCCTATCACCATCCCGTTCTTCAGCCAATTCTTGTATTGGACAGTGATCATCGGCATCCTGATGACTGCGCTCAGTATCGGCATCGAGTACAACAGGAGCCTGAGAGACCGCATGGAGGCTCTGCTGAGCAACACGACAGAGGAGCAGAAGGACATCACGATCACGATTCACGATCATAACGTGAGAGGGAACGACCTCACGATTCCCATCAACAGTCTGCTTTATATCGAGGCGCAGAAGAACAATATATCCGTCTGCCATACGAGAGACGGTAAGCCGACAACCATGGAGATCCACACGACACTGACGGCCGTCATCGAGGAGTTGAAGGACTACGAGAACATCTTCCAGTGCCATCGCTCGTTTGTGGTCAATGTGAATAATATCACCTCTGCCAAGGGAAATTCCAATGGCTATCAGTTGGCATTCGGCGCAGGCACGAACAGCGTCCCGGTATCCCGTTCCTTCGTCCCCCGCCTCAAGTCTTTTATTGCATAGTCATTCGTCCGGAATCATAGTCATTCGGCATCTGCCTTAGTTTTCCGTCAGCGGTTTTAGCCGTCTGTCACCGATATTTGGAGGTATCCGTTTCTTGCCGTATCTTTGCGGCATGAAACATCGAATCGCACATATCGTTTTAGGACTGATGGCTGTCGGAAATCTGACTGCACAGACCACTGTCTCTGGCATTGTCTATGACGGACGCGAGACTCTCGCTGGTGCCAATGTATTTATAATAGGTACGATTGACGGTTGCCTGACCGACTCGCTCGGACGGTTTTCGTTCACGACCTCCATGACTGGCGAGGTGACGCTCAAAGCGACATTCATCGGCTTTGAGGACTATACGCTGACTGCCGATGCCGGCCGACTCCATCACCTAACGGTTCACATGAAAGAACAGGCGACGACGATCAATGAGGTCGTGGTGACGGCCAGTACCTTCAGTTTCGGCAAGAGCGAGAACTTCAAGACGATGGACGCCCTCGACGTGGTGATGGCAGGCAACTCGTGTGGTGACATCGTAGCAGCATTGCAAACCCTTCCTGGCACACAGACTGTGGGTGAGAGCGGGAAACTCTATGTACGAGGCGGTGAGAGTAACGAATGCCAGACGTTCGTCAACGGCATGCACGTCCTCATGCCTTACAGCACCAACACGGAGAACACGGCCGTACGTGGACGTTTCTCTCCATTCCTGTTTAAGGGCATCAACTTCTCCCTGGGTGGCTATGGTGGCGAATACGGTCAGGCGCTTTCTTCCGTACTCCCGATGGAAACCACCGATGCTGCCACGAGCGACAAATTTGGAGTCAGTGCTTCGCTGGTCGACTGGAATGTCGGCGGAACCAAGGCATACCAGAACAGCAGTCTGTCATTCAATGTCGCACTGACCAGCATGGGACTGTACAACCGCCTGTTCTCAGAACGCTTCGATTACACCCGCCCTTATCGTAAGTTGTCTGGTGAGATACAATACAAGAAAGAATACAACGCCTCGAGTGTGCTGAAGTCATACGTAGGCTACGACCTGACATCAGTAGGCCAGCGCATCGAAGACCGCATGCTATCCCTCAAAGAGCATAACGTCTATGCCAACGTCACCCATAAGGCAACCATAGGCAATGGTTATACGCTCTTTACAGGCATGGCCAACTCGACTGTCTTCAGCGACATTGATGATGCCAAGATGGCTGGCGACCACTACCACAACTTCCGCCATGAAATCCACCTGAAAGCCGAATTGCGCAAGGTCTGCTCCGACGTGTTGAAACTCTCGGCAGGCGTTGAGGATTACATCCGCAACAGCACGCTGAGATATGAGGCCAGTCACTACCGGCTCAACTACAACATCCTCGCGGGCCACGTCGATGCCCAATGGCGCATCGTGCCACGACTGTTCTTCAATCTTTCGTCAAGGATTGAGTTCATGGAGTCAGACTGTCTGCTGATGCCAAGAGCGACACTGACTTACATTCCCGGCAAGCATCTGCAATTCTCACTGGTGGCAGGCCGATATAGCCAGACTGCAGAAGACGACTACCTGGCGATGAGCCAGAAGACGCTTTGTCAGAGCACTGCCGATCATGCCATCCTCTCTATACAGTATAAGTCTCAGTCCACGCTCCTGCGCATCGAGCCCTACTGGAAAAAGTACCGTCGGCTCCCACTGTTAGAGAACGGCATGTATCAGCCTCATGGCTACGGAACGAGCAAGGGCCTGGACATCTTTGTGGAAGACCATTCGCTCGTCAGGCATCTCACGACGACCCTCTCCTACTCGTTCAACGATTCCAAAAGATCCTGTCTCGACAATACTGAACTTCAGACGCCCGACTACATTTCCCGGCATAATCTCCGACTGACGGCCAAATACTCGATTGGCAAAGCCATCATCGGCCTTTCGGAGTCATACGCCAGCGGGCGACATTTCCCTACCGGCACCACCCCGCATTACAACAGCATAGACATAAACATCACATATCTGCTTCATCCCAAGGTGATTATCTACTCTTCATTAAACAATATATTTGGTCGCACCAACGTCTTCCGCTACGATACGAATGGCGCTCCTGTCGTACCTTCACGCGACTGTTTCCTATACATCGGCATTTTTGTTTCACTTAAAAATAATAAAGCGTATGACATTTCTAATTTCTAAACATCGTGTGTTAGTAATCGCCCTCTTCATGATGGCATCAGTATGTAATCTCCAAGCCCAGCAGGCCGACATGCAGGCGCTCATCGGACAGTCGCTCTCAAAACTCCAACAGCCCACGCCAGAGGCTCTCCTCAACTGCATGGCTGAACTGAAGCGCATCGACGCCATGTTCCCCGACAGCATCCAACCGAAGTATCAGATGGCGCTACAGAGTCTCAACTATTCCGTGATGAACCCGCAAGCCCCACAGACAGAGAACCTTCTCGCCGAAGCGGAACAGGCCATCACGACATTGGAGCAGATGAAGAATGCCAGTCAGTCTGACGTCTGTACCCTCAGGGGATTCCTCCTGATGGCGCGCATTGTGCAGAATCCAAGCCAGAACGGCCAGCGTTACTACCTCGACGTGATGCAGAACTACGAGAAAGCCCTGAAACTCAATCCCGACAACCAACTCGCCAGGCAACTCCTGCAGAAATTCCTCGAAGGAATGAAACAGCAAACAGGAAACTGAAACACCAACTATTCCCACAGTGGGACTTTTATAGTCCAACCGTGGGAATAATTACATGAAATATTTCCTGTTCTGAAAGATTTTATGTACCTTTGCAGCGTTTTTACAAATTCACACATGAAGAAATTCTGCATCATCATGCTCTTTGCCGGCCTCTCGGCCTCGGCAATGGCACAGGAAAAGTTCGAACAGGGCAAGCCTAACAACGACGACTACCGCTACTTGGATGAGTATCAGGCCCTGAAAGAGTACATCGACTACACAAAGTATCCCAACTTCAAACTCGGCGCCGGCACCACCGTCAGCGAATACCTGAGCAATTCTACGTATCGGAAGATGATCAACCAGAACTTCACGGAGACCGTCGCCGGCAACGCCATGAAGATGGCCAGTTGCGTAGACGGCAACGGCAACATGAACTTCACCAACGTGAAGAAGTATGTGGAAGCCGCTTCCGAGGCTGGAATCCATGTCTATGGCCACACCCTCGCCTGGCACTCGCAACAGCCCAAGGGATGGTTGCTGAAACTCCTCGCCGACAAGCCTGACCCTACTTCTGAAGAGACATGGGCAGAGGTCGCCAGCAAGGATTTCCGCACCAACAAGACCGTCGGCTGGTCGTCAGACAAAGACAAATACGGTTTTTCGCTCAACTTCGACGCGACAGATGGCCTTAACGTCCATTGCACCAAGATGAACGACAACTCATGGGACGTGCAGTTCCTGGCCATGACCGATATCATGACCACTACAGACAAGACATACAAGATGACCATGACCGTACGGGGCACTGAGGCCGGCTATCTCCACACCAAACTGGGCGACTGGGGTGGCGGAGCCTATGCCGAGATTCCCTTTACGACCGAATGGCAGGATGTGGAAATCGACTATAAGGCCACGATGGACAACTGTTTCTTCATGCTCCAGTGTGGCGACTTCGTGGGCGACGTCTATATCAAGAGCATCAAGTTTGAGGGCTATGTAGGCAAGACCATCCCCCAGACCAGGGAAGAGATGCACGATACCCTCGTCTATGCCATGGACAAGTGGATCAAGGGCATGATGGAGGCTTGCGACGGCAGGGTCAAGGCCTTTGACCTCGTCAACGAGGCCATCGGCGGTGACGGTGACGACGGCTCCGGCAACTATACCCTCCAGCACTCCAAGGCATATAAGCCCGAAGGCAATCCCAATGCCACGTGGGATGTAGGTGGCGACGCTTTCTACTGGCAGGACTATATGGGCGACCTGGAGTACGTGCGTCAGGCCTGTCGCCTGGCCCGCAAGTATGGACCCGACGACATCAAACTCTTCATCAACGACTATAACCTGGAGTCCGACTGGGACAACAACAAGAAGGTGAAGAGCCTGGTCAACTGGATTAAGAAGTGGGAGGACGACGGTGTGACCCATATCGACGGTATCGGCACCCAGATGCACATCAGTTGCTATGAGGATGCCAATATCCAGAAGAACATCCAGAAGCACATCACCCAGATGTTTGAGGTCATAGCCAAGAGCGGCAAACTCTGTCGCGTGTCGGAGATGGACATGGGTTATGTACGCGGTACCAACAGATGGGGAAGTTCTGTCAAGACCAATCAACTGACTGAAGCCGAGCACAAGAAGATGGCCGACTTCTACGAGTGGATCATCAAGGAGTATTTCCGCATCATACCGCCTGAACAACAGTGGGGCATCTGCCAGTGGTGTACCACCGACGCTCCTGCCAACAGCGGATGGCGTGGTGGCGAGCCCGTAGGCATCTGGGATCTCAACTACTACCGCAAGCACGCCTATGCTGGCTTCGTACGTGGTCTGAATGGTGGAGAGCCCACCGCCATCCGCAATGCTCAGGCCGACAAGGGCCCCGACGCCTCGAAGGGTATCTACAACCTGCAGGGCGTGCGCCTGCCGGCAACGTCGCTCAGCGACCTCCCTCGTGGCCTCTATATCGTGAACGGCAAGAAGGTTGTCAGATAATCCTGACGGAATCACCCCCTACTCTATCCATACAAAAAGGAGCATCTTTCGAATGCTCCTTTTTTTCTGGTCTCATGCTATCACTATACGAGTTTCAACTGGGTATCAGTCAGCTCCAGCGGTGGCTGTTCACGGAAGCGGATGGTCTGTGTCTCCCAGTCCATCTCCTCAATGATGGCTATCGATTCCAGATGATAGCCCTCTTCACGCAAGATCCGACCACCCTTCTGCTGTCCTTTCTCCACAGCGACACCGAGCCCGACCACTTCCCCGCCAGCCTGATGCACCAGGTCAATCAGTGCATGCATGGCCTCACCGTCTGCCAGGAAATCGTCCACGATAAGAACCTTGTCCGTAGCATGCAGATAAGGTCGCGATACAAACACATTGTTCACATTCTTGTGGGTAAACGAATAGGCGCTGGAGACGTACTTGTCGTCAGTGATGTTGGCCGTCACGCTCTTCTTGGCGAATACCACCGGCACGTCATACAGGTTGCCCAGCATAGTGGCAATGGCAATGCCACTGGCCTCAATCGTAAGAACCTTGTTCACCTCGGCATCCCTGAACCTGCGTTTCAGCTCGTAGGCTATCTGTCGCATGATGTCGATATCGATCTGATGGTTCAGGAAATTGTCGATCTTCAGGATATCGCCTTCCCTGATTTCACCATCACACAGAATCTTTTCTTCCAGGAAATTCATCACAGTTTCAGGTTTTAAGTAGCGAGAGGCGCTCCCACGACGGAACGCCTCTCTACGAATGATTCACTAAAATTTTTACTTCTTCTCCTCAGCCTTCTTGTCTGAAGCTTCAGCCTTCTTGGCGGCGGGCTTGTAGCGCTTGTTCAGGCCGTTTATCACATCGTTGGTGATGTCGAACCTCTTGTCGGCCAGCAGGATGTTGTCGCCCTGCTTGGTCAGGATCAGACTGAACTGCTTGTCCTTGTTATAGTCCTTGAGGAAGTTCTGCAGCGAGTCGCGGAGGGTCTCGTTGAACTTGGCGGTCTCGTTGGCCAGTTCGTTCTCCAGACGGGCCTGCAACTCCTGCAGGTCACGCTGCTGGCGCTCGATGGCGGCCTGCTGGGAGGCGGCCTGCTCACGGCTCGTGAAACCGTTGTTGTTCAGTTTCTGCTGGAAGTTGTTCACAGCGGCCTGCAAGGCATTTCCCTTCTGAGTCAGGGTGTTGCGGGCGTTGTTCGACTTCTTCTGAAGGGTCACGCCGTAGTCCTTGGCATAGTCGTACTGGGTCATCAGTGAGTCCACCTCAACGTAAGCGATCTTCAGACCGGAGGCAGAAGCGTCACCGGAGGCAGGCTGGTCGTCCATCTTAGGACTGGCATTGTTGCACGACACCATCATCGCTGCGATGGCCAGTGCGGAGAAAATGTACTTTTTCATTTCTATAAAATATTTAAACTATAAATTCTAAACTATAAACTTTAAACTATAAACTATAAACTATAAACTATAAACGTTTCTCGCCGACAGCAAACTCACTCTTCCGACGCATCTCACGATCCTGATCCATCACACAGTGGATGCCGTGCTCCTTCATCGCTTCCGAGTCGTGAATATGCTGCGATTTGAACGTCCCATTCTTCACAAACAGCACCCTTACGAGGAAAAAAGCCATGCCGATAGCAATTATTAACGTCGATATGAGCAGAGTTTCAATCATTTTTTGTACTTTTGCGGGTGCAAAGGTAAGCATTTAATTTCAGAAAACTATCATAAATAGCATTAATAATGAATAAAAGTGATTTAAAACCTGCCGTTGTCTTCGCCGAATTTGCGAAGATTAACGAAATACCCCGCCCTTCGAAGCGCGAGGAGAAGATGATTGAGTACCTCAAGAACTGGGGTGAGAGCCACGCCCTGGAGACGAAAGTCGACGAGACGGGCAACGTGCTGATCCGCAAGCCCGCCACCAAGGGCATGGAGAACCGCAAGACCGTCATCCTGCAGAGCCACATGGACATGGTGTGCGACAAACTCGTCGATGTGGAGTTCGACTTCGACAAGGACGCCATCAAGACCTATGTCGACGGTGAGTGGCTGACGGCCGAGGGCACGACCTTGGGTGCCGACGACGGTATCGGGTGTGCCATCGAACTGGCCATCCTCGCATCAGACGACATTGAGCACGGACCCGTCGAGTGTGTCTTCACCCGCGACGAGGAGACGGGCCTCACAGGTGCCGAGGGCATGAAGGCCGGATTCATGACCGGCGACTACCTGATTAACCTCGACTCCGAGGACGAGGGCGAGATCTTCGTCTCCTGTGCCGGAGGTCGCAACACCCAGGCCAAGTTCACCTTCACCCGCCAGCAGGCCCCGACAGGCAGTTTCTTCCTGAAAGGCTCACTGAAGGGACTCGTAGGCGGGCACTCGGGCGACGACATCAACAAGAAGCGCGCCAACGCCATCAAACTGCTCGCACGCTTCATCTTCCAGACGATGAAACGCTACGAGGGCGTCACGCTGGCACAGTTCCATAGCGGCAAACTCCACAATGCCATCCCCCGCGACGGCTACTTCGTGATGGCCGTGCCCAACGACCTCAAGGAGAACGTGCGTGCCGACTGGAACGTGTTTGCCTCGGAGGTGGAGGACGAGTTCCATGTCACCGACACCCAGATGGTGTTCTCGATGGAGAGCACAGACGCCGAGCCCGTCATCGACCCTGCCGTGGCCAGGAACTTCATCTGGGCCCTGCAGGCCGTAGACAACGGTATCTACGCCATCTGCCAGGATCCCGAACTGAACGGCATGGTAGAGACCTCGTCGAACATCGCCAGCGTCCACTCTTCCGACACCACCATCGACATCCTGTCGAGCCAGCGCTCCAACGTGATGTCGAACCTCGACAACATGTGCGCCACCATCCAGGCCGTCTTCGAACTGGCTGGCGCCGAGGCGATGTCCTCCGACGGCTACCCCGCCTGGAAGATGAAAGCCGACTCGAAACTGCAGAAGATCGTCAAGGACTCCTACGTCAAACTCTTTGGCAAGGAGCCGGTCGTACGTGGTATCCACGCCGGACTGGAGTGCGGACTCTTCTCAGAGCGCTACCCCAACCTCGACATGGTCAGTTTCGGCCCCACCCTGCGCTTCGTTCACACCCCCGACGAGCGACTCCACATCCCCACCGTACAGATGGTGTGGGACCATCTGCTCGACGTACTCAAGAACATCCCACAGAAATGAGACACTCCTATATATATTATATAATAGGTATGGCACTGCTGCTGTTCGCCTCGTGCGGACGGCAGTATGATGCTGAACAGACCGTGAAGGCCTTCGTCGAGGCCAACATGGAGAATGGAGGCCGTGACATCAGCGACCGCGACTTCGCCGACCTCGGATCCACGAAGCATATCAGCGACTCGCTCATCCAACTGATGCGCCACCGCGGTGCTCCCCTCTTCAGACAGGGCATCACCTATCCCGATGCACCCGACGGGGAACTTTACTATCTGAGAATGAGATACGTACACGCTGGCGACACATTACAGAACACCTTCTACCTCAATCAGGAACTGACGGAGGTCGTTGCCTACAAGTAACTTTTTTCGAAAAAAATTCGCCAAATATTTGCAGGATTGAAAAAAAGGTTGTACCTTTGCACCCGCATTTGAGGAGATAACCCCTCGGTTTCTAGCGCAAGCAGTCCTTGGAAGGATGGGTGAGTGGCTGAAACCAGCAGTTTGCTAAACTGCCGTACGGGTTCCCGTACCGGGGGTTCGAATCCCCCTCCTTCCGCAGGGGCACATTTCCAACAGAATGCAGCGCGGTCGATTCATCTAATGGTTAGGATACAAGATTCTCAATCTTGGCATAGGGGTTCGATTCCCCTATCGACTACGAAAAAGTGTGTCAGAACTCTGGCACACTTCTTTTTTTGTCTGAACGGTGACACACTGGCAGTCAGCAAGAACAGACGATTAAGAGGCGGGCTTTCACCCACCTCTTAATTTTATACAGACAACATGGCGGTTTTTCTGCGGTTCTGACTTTTGGGAGGTCTGACGGCGAAGTGAACCCAATAGCGCCCGCTTCGATTCCGCTCTATCAGCAGTTCGTCATAGTCCTGTCTGGTCTCATCCGCATAGTCCATCAGGATCACCGCATATCGCAGCGCCTGCTCGATCCCCGCCACTCTGATATCCACCGCGCACCCCGTCAGGTGATTGCTCGTCGCCGAGCCTCCCACCTTCCTATTCACATCCGGACTCCGATACCCACTACTGATAATAATCGGCTCTTCGGTATCTTTTTCCCCTCCTAAGTTAGGAGGGGTGCCCGGATGGGCGGGGTGGTCTGAAGAAGGCGCCGCGGTAACCTCAGGGTGGTCTGAAGAAGGCGCCGCGGTAACCTCAGGGTGGTCTGAAGAAGGGGAAACCTGGCGCTCGTTCAGACCACCCCTAACCCCTCCTCGCTCGGCTTTGCCGCTTGGCTCTGCCAAGAACTCAGGAGGGGAAGAGGTTACTCTAAGGGCAGAGGATTCCGCTGAGGTATTCTCCTTCCTCTTTCCTCCTTCCTCCTTCCTCGAAATAACATACCGCTGATTATATCGGCAGCGTAATGCCTCCAGCCACCCGCATACCCTCTTCATATTCTCAATACTCACTCTACTCGGGATATTCATCATCCCCGTGCTCGTCTTCGTTAACTCCCCGAGCGTAAAGTGAGGCGATAAGTGAGAGCCGTTAAGCTCGCTTAAATGGCCGAGCGCAGCCTCACTCGGCGAAGCCAAGTGCTCGGAGAGATGGATAGTTTTATTTATTTCTACTTGTTTCATTATTTTTTAATTTTACTTTTGCAACTTTGCAACTTGCAACCAGACTATAAGCCCATGCAACTAATCTTTTTATAATTGATTAAATTGCTTCCATTCTTTTCTGCTTCCACACATTTCTCAATGAGTTTCGAGTCTATGAGACGCTTAATCTTACTCTTTGCTGAACCATCACTAGAATATCCGAAACATCTCATGACGTCTTCTTTGGTGAAAACCTTTGGCAGACGGTTATATCCGTCCACTGACTTCTGCTGATGCCGCTTTCCCGTGATCTGCACGTCGTTGTTCATGTCGTCGAAATACTTCTCGGCCATCACTCCGAAGAAGTGCTGCTGGGTGGCGTACTGGATGCGGGCCATCAACTCACACAGTTTCCAGTCCGTGTCATCCACCTCGTAGGTGCCCTCCCAGAATTTCCCTTCCTGATGCAGGCTCCCGTAGTGGCGCATGTCGATGAAAGGTACTGCGTAGTTCAAGGCGTGATACGGCACGCGCTTCAGCATCAGTTCATTGGCCTCCGAGTCATCCTCCGCGCAGTCTGCCATGCGATTGGCAGTCCAGTCGTACAGTTTTTTCACCAGCGGCCTTACAGGCAGCCGTCCCGCCCTGCAGTCGAGTTTGAAGGCCCATGCCTTCATGCGCTCCAGACGCTCCCAGTCGATGGTCTCCTCTTCCTCATAGTCAATCATCTCATAGTTCGTCTTGGGCATGGGAATCACCGTCAGACGGGTCGAAAGGCCACTGCCGAAGTTCTTCTCGTTCACCTTCTTCTTCAGGGCGATGGGAGTGCCAGAGTAGATGTAGTTCCAAGTCACGCGGAACTCATCCACAGGAGAGTCCGAATTCTGGTACATCTGCCCGTCCTTCTCGTTGTGGAAGGCCTTCAGTTCCATCGCCTGCTTGTTGATCCACGAGCCGCCGCTCTGCAGCGTGATCGAGTTGTCCAACTCCGTGTCAAAGGTGAACATGTGCAGTTGCATCTCCTTGCCGTCCACCACCTCCTTGGCATTGATCATGTCCTCTATCAACTGGCCGTTACTCGTTCTCGACGGATGGATGCGGATAATGCCCTGGGGCTTGTCCTTGCCCTCCTTGTTGGCAGCCTTCTTCTTCGTGTCCTTCTTATAGCGGTTCAGCGCAGCCTTGCCGGCTTTGTCAGCAGCCTCGATGGGGGCGATCAGTATATCACAGATGTCATCTGCCATCGACTTGTTCGAGGCAGGATGCCCAATGACATACAAGGAGCAGTTGAGCCTGCGTTCCTGATAGGCCCTGTGATAGAACCTGTACGTGCATCTGGTCATCAGTGTCATCAGCGCCCCGCCGGCAGTGAACACCGCCGCAGGATACTGAGGCCGCTTCAATCCTGCACACACATCCCGCAACAATGGGAAGTCGTCAAACATGGTCTCTATCTCTGAGCCCCAGTTGTCCAGTTGCGCATACATGCTCATGCCGTCTGCCTCGTCCCTCTCGGCATTCACGCCCTTGATCACCTCCTGATACGTACGACCTGCCACTTTCCTCACCGCCTCCTGCATGGCCTTACTGGGCAGCGATCCCGCATACTTCTTCTCCTTCTCCTTGACGCACCCTGCTGCTGACTCCACCGTCTGTTCGACATCCTCATCCCGCTCTGCGATAATCTCCTGCACCCAACTTTGTGCCTCGAGGATCTGCAATACTTTCTGCTTATCCCCGTCGAGCATGAGCAAGAGATCTGTGGCGAGTTTGAGTGATTCGTTATGTCTGTTGGTGTCCTCTGCGCAGGGCAACTTGTCACTATACCGAGCATCAATAATACTTTGAACACTAAATCCATGCCACTTTATTTCTGAACACGAATTGCTCGAATTGCCCGAATCATCTTGCTCCCCATTATTCGTGGGATTAGTGAGATTCGTGTTCGTTTTTATTTCTGAACACGAATTGCTCGAATTGACCGAATCATCTTGCTCCCCATTATTCGTGAGATTAGTGAGATTCGTGTTCGTTTTCTTGTCCGTGTGATTCGTGTTCGTTTCATCATCAGCAGCAAACTCATGATATAGTGGTTGAGTCTTCTTCTCACGGTAAAGCTGTGTGTAGCGTTTGTCAAATTCCTCATTGTAGTAATCAAATAATAGTTCCTCATTCATATAAATAATGTCCTCCTCCTTCGGGGCAAAAGAGTTTCTTGTCGCATCGATGCAACTGTCGTCAGCCTTGTAGCCCAGCGCCTGCGCCAAGACGATCTGGTTATCAGCCAAATTGCCTGTCTCGACATCAGCCGTTGCCACAATCCTGATCCCATAACTGCTGCTGGTGATATGCACAAGGGCAATGCTTTTCATCAACTCCTTGTCCTCTCTCAACCTATACCACACCTCCATAGGATTCTCAATGTGGTCGATGTCGAGCATAAACAGTCCGTTCAGATGACAGTCAGCCAATCTGCGATGCCGAAACATCCCGCTCTTGGCAGTCTCCTTCTCGTCAAACTCCCTGCAACCGAAGATGAACGCAGGCAGATTCTCCTTCACCTCTTGCGCAAAGGCCAGCAGTTTCTCTGCATCCGTTTTCTTCGCCCAGGCCTCCTTGGCAGCCTTCTTCTTCAGTCCCTGCTTCTTAATAAGGAACTTCTGATACTCTCCATTATTCAGCCATGTCTGTATGGCTGCCGTGCCTTCCGTCCTGGCCGCCTCCACTGCCGCCAATATCGCCCGTCTGGCATCCACTCTCCATCTGGTGCTTGTTTTTCTCACCTGCTCCCAGAACTCCTCCCTTGTGCAGGGAAGAGCCTGAGAAAAATGTGTGTTCTCTTGAAATGTAATCATCTGTTTTTATTTAGGTTTTCTTTTTGAACACGAATCTCACAAATCTCTCGAATTTTATTGTTGCCGAGCGCTGCGGACTCTTTATTAATTCGTTTTATTCGTGATATTCGTGTTCGTTAAAAATAACTGTGTTCTTTAGAGCGTCTGCAGGTCCGTGATATAGAATGCATTCTCGTGCCGTGTCTGCTGGTTCTGGTCCTGCCATGTGCGGTGCTTCCAGTAGCCCTTCACGATATACGGCTGGTTCTGGTAATACTGTGCATCGCGGTTCTTCGACGCATACTCCCCTGTCATCTCCCCGTAGATCTCGTCCCCGCCACGTTTCATCACCACCCCGCGGCTCTTGAAATACTCCGTTGTACCGTCCTGTCTCTGGTACTGGCGCTCCGAGTATGCGCCCACCTCCTTGATTGTTACTAAGTTTTCCATATCCGTTCTTTTTTACAATATTTCCATGTTAAAATCTTCATTCTCAGAGTGCAAACAATTCAGCATCCATGCCAGTTCTTGGGAATCCTCACCATTCAGACTGATTTCAACGCCAATCTCCTCACCAAACTCCCTGCTCATCATATTCAGCACGTTGTAGAGCGCATCCGCCATGTCTTCTAAACTACCGATACGAGTCAATTGTATATCCCGATCGTCATAAGTATACAGTGAGTACTGACCATGATTATCTTTAGAGATATCCAATGCCAAGGCGATTTTCCCTGGTCTCATGGTGATGCCGTTACGTTTCAGGAAGTTGATCGAATCCTCCACATTACTGTCGAAGCCACCAAGGATGGCTTGCTCCATGTTCCACATCAGGATCATGAAAATCTCCAATGGCGAGAGGCAGTCATTCTGCTGGCAGAAGAAGACACACTTATCTTCCTCCACGTCTTTCAACTCTATGTGTGGCAAGCACAGGAAGAGTCTTCTTCCCAGTTCCACCACCAATCCCAACACACCATATTCCGAGTACCCCACAATAGGGCAGTTTTTACTATCTTTCATTGTCTTTTACTTTATTATTATTCTTATGTTCTTATATCCTTCTATCTAAAAAAAGTTATTATGTTCTTATGTCCTTCTGTCTAAAAAAAAGTTATTATGTTCTTATGTCCTTCTGTCTAAAAAAAATGTTATTATGTTCTTTTGTTCTTCTGTCTAAAAAATAGTTATTATGTTACTATGTCTTTAAAAGATACTCTGTCTTACACTCTGTTGATAATCTCCTCGACCTCCAGCCTGTCCATGGCGTCCTTCAGTTCTCTGAGCATCGCCACGTTCACCAGTCTGACCCCGATACTCTTCTTCACCGAGTTGAAGAACTTGTACCTCGTTGCCGACTCCCTCAGCCATCCGTGTTCCAGCGCACAGATCACCCTGTCCTTCTGTTCCCGGCTCTGTCTGACATACGCCCTGAACAAGATCTTACCCGTGTCAGGATCCTTGTGCAGCGAACCCTCCACATATTTACCACTACCCAGGCGCTCCAGCGCCTCTTCTGCTATCTCAATATACTTTTTCATTTGTCTTGTTTTTTTATGATATTACTTTAGTTCCTACTCCTGGCACATCCTTTGCATCCACGACGCCAGATAACCCATTGACAGGCTGTACTCCCCGTCTTTCCAGTCCTTGAAGCCATGCTTCTCCATGATCGTCTCTGCCTGCGTCAGGAAGTCCGTCACCACCTGCTCACAAAACCTGTCACCCTTCATAAAGTGCGTTTTCGCCTTCAACAACCTCTTTGCCACGTCGTTGATCTCCCTGGCACATGCCACAAGCCCGTCAGGGAATCCGTGGCCTATGAAACCCATCACCATGTCACAGATATGTGCCACGTCATAATCCGGGTAGTCGAACTTCCGTTCCATCAGGATTTCGTGCTTACTGGCCAGATCAAAGCCTTCATAGAGCCTCTTCAGATATTGGCAGCAGTCATCCACGCTCCAACCCTCATAAGGCGTTCTTGCAGAGGTACATTCTGCCAGATGGTCCTGCATAGGCTCGTCGTCACCCATCACCTTCTCAGTCTCTCTCTGTCTGATCTGCTCCATACTCATCGCGAGACATCTCAGACTCTGCAACAGTAGTTTTTTTGCTTCGTACGTGTTCATCTTTTTAATATTCAATTTTGAATCTTCAACAATTTCCTTAAGAATTCCACACCCTTCGGAGTCCACACGGGATAGACCACCTCCTTCAGTTCTCCCCGACTGTTGTACTTGAACTGGGAACGGTTTTTCGTCAGTCCCTTGTCCTCATACTTCTGAGTCAGTTTCAGTTGGTGGTTCTTACGTTCCATGATCTTCTGGTCAATCAGGAAACTGTTCAGGTCGGGAGCCCTCATTCCAATCTCATTGGCGATGTCAGAGGTCAGCACACAGTCCTCAGTACCCCTGTTTCTCCTTTCCAGCATGTCAGCGACAATCTCTTCTGAGACCCTCATCGCTGCAACCTCTGTCTTTGTCATTCCGTTTTCTTTCATAACTTCATTTTTTTAGTTTTCAATCTTCAATTTTCAATCTTCAATTTTAATTAATACTCACTTTCTGGGGTCCGGACTTTCCCTTACTTGTGGTTTCTGGCGACAAAATTATGAAGAATGTTTTGATGAAAAAATGAATGAAAGTTGCGCAACTTTCATTCATTCCTTCAGACCGCTGATATACAAAAAGTTAGGCCTCCTTTTACAGAGACCTAACTTTCATGATTCTTTCAAAGACAAAGCCTAAATGAGTTCTTTCAGGTACGCCTCAACGGCTGTCTTGATTGGTTTTTCTGGCGACTCACCGAGTTTCTGCCTGACAGAATGCTCCTGTCCCTTACCAGGCTCCAGGCATTCAGCCATCTGCACGGTGTTGGCGGTGGACAGGTACAGCCTGTCACCCACCTGATGGATAAGTTGAGCCAGCAGGTTACGATTGAACGTCGTGTCCTGCTGCTTGCCCTTATTATATATCAGCACCTTCACCTCGTTCAGTTCCAGGATGCCGTCCCATATCTCCCCATACACAGACAGGTACTGCTCTCTGACGACAGGCTTCAGCCGCCACAGATATTCCATGATGCTGTCCTTCCCTGCTGCATCCGTTGTGACAGGTTTCTTCTCCTCTTCATGGCCGCGATAGTCGTTATAGGTGATGGTGCCTGAGTTCTCAAGTATAAACTGCCCTATACTAAGGCCGCTCTTGCCGAGCCGATCCATCATTTCCAGTTTCAATTCGTCTGACATAATTCCTTATATATTTATATTAATAATGTGTTATCGATGTTCTATCACTCCCGAGTTGTCGATGATGATCTGGTCTGCCAGTTTACCCTCAGCCGTCTCCTCCAGGTCCACCGCCTGGTTGATCACCTCCAGCGCCTCCGGCCCCATGTCCGGCGACACCGTCTTGACGAGGAAGGTATGGATCAGTGCCTTCGAGTTGATGTGCTTCACGAAGTGCAGGAACTGCCTGATGCTCGACACAGACAGCATGATGCAGTTCTTCAAAAAGGCGTTCTCCACGGCCGCGCTCGTGATGACACTCTTCAACTTCTCGCACTCACCCTTCCAGAAGCCGCACTCGCGCTTCAGTCCCTGTACCTCCATCTCCATCGCCCTGACGGCCTCCTCCGACTGCTGGCGCCTGCTGCTCTCCATCGCCAGTTCGTGCCTCAGCGTCAATATCTCACGCTCCTTGTCGCCCAATGTAGCCATCATGCCATTGAGTTTCTTCTCTGTGTCGAGGTGCGCCTGGAGCGTGCCTATCTGCGACGCGTACCTCTCCAGCTTGTCCGTGACGGTGCTGAATTCCCTTTCTGTAAAATTCATAAAATCCTTGTTCTTTGTGTTATGTGTTTATTGATGCACTCTTACCGCATGGTCAGATTGTGGCTACAAAGGTAATCAATTTCCGGCATAGTCAGCCATAAAAAACTGTCATTATAATGGCCTTTAATGATTATTAGCAGAGGTTTTTTTACACTTTGGGCGCCATCCTTTTCATATTCCCACACGCGCCGTTTCCATAATCCTTTGACCTCATGAGTCTTTACAAGATATTCCCTCGAAAATACTCGAAATCTCACGAAGCGCCCAAAGCCAGACACAAAGAAACGGAAGCCGCTGACTTCCGTTTCCTATTCTCGTCTTCGGGGAACAGATCAAAGACCTATCACAGCAGGGACTATCCCTTGTGTGCGTTGTGTGCGACAGTTTCTGAGAGCATTTGCCTGATATGTCGCCTGTGGGGGCGGTTGTCGCTACAAGTGAGAGAAGAATTCGGGATTTTTCTTGGAATCGGAAGAAAATCACCGTACCTTTGCACTGTCAACAAGAAAAAAGACAGTAAGTTTAACAATTTAAAAATAATAAGATTATGACACAGAAGAATTTTATGAGCGCACGCGCTCTGAACATGGCAGAGTTGGAGAATGTAAACGGTGGTCGTTTATTCGGTCTTATCCCCGATGATGACCACACAAAAGAAAATATTGCCCGCAGGTGGTGCTTTTAACCCATCCTCTTTTTTATCGCAAAGCCCCGACTTTCTCATGCCAGGGCTTTGTTATGTCCAAGATTATTAGTCACTGGGACAGGCACTTGGGTATGACGGCTGCTATGACTCAGGTACCTACGGCTATTCCCTCTGTGCGCGCCCTGTGGAGCTGATAACGTGTCACTTTATTTGACATCATAACACTTCGTTTTATAAGTGAATTCTCATCTACACGAGATCAGAGAAATGCGTTACATTTAAGCTATACTATCCCGAATATCGTCAAAAGTTTCACACTCTTTAGCGTCTGAATCCAAAAGAAGCCAATACTCCCATGGTTTTAAGGATGCTTCTGTTTGAGCTTTACACCATTCGCGAGCAGCATTTGATTTGATGGTCGCATCTTGATCCTCACGTCCAAACCTGTCATCATCCTTGATTTCAAGCAGGATGTTTTTATCATCGCAAGAAAGGAAGATAGCGAAGTCTGGAGAATAGTTACCTACAGGTGTTACCAAGGTGATTATTCCTGGAAGATTGCGGAACCATGTTTCAACCTCACTGCAAGTGTCAATAATGTGAGCAATTTTGTATTCAGTTCCTGTATCAAAAGGCATTGCCTCATATTTACATCTTTCCCAACCGCCAAAGGGGATTCCTTTATGCTTACGATTTGACCAGTCCTTCCATGACATTAAGTTGCTATTAGGGTTCTCATAAGTTTCTGGAACATTAACTTGAATTGAACAAAAGTCAATAACCATATCTTCCTCTAATTTCATATAACTTACGGGAAGTTGCTTTTTAAGTTGATCAAGGCAATATTTTATATGTGAAATTACTCGAGCTGGATCCAACTTAATTATATCGTCTGTGCATCGACTAAGCTGAAGGAATTTGCCAACCATTGTCTTTATCTTAGCATAGTCACGAGCAAAATTGAGGTACTTGCATTGTCTCAAGACCTCTGTCGTAACCATTTTAACAAATTCTTCGCGGTCAAACTGAATCTTATTACCGAGACGTTTTATAGTCTTCGGGTCATTGATCATAAAGTAGTGAATATCTTGTTCTTTCAGAGGTGGGATTGTTATCTTATCAAGAGGTAATTTTACTTTATTGGGTTTGAATTGTGGAATGCGAAGTTCTCTTTCACCTTTGATAACCTCCAGGTGAATCTTTTTCTTGGGAACAAACTCTTCCTCAGGATGGGCTGGATTGACAGATGGGTCAACTGTGATACCACGATTATTACCAGTACCAAACCCTTTATTTATAAGACTTGTAACTATTTCTTGCATCGTTTCTCGTCCAAAGCAAAGAACATCCAAGGTGTCAACCTCAATGTCCCCAACTTGCTCACCGAATGGTAAACGAAGGCCGCGTCCCATAATCTGAGTGACAAGTGTAGTAGATGCCATTGCACGCAATGGAGCAATTACATATATGTTTGAGACATCCCATCCCTCATTGAGCATTCCAACATTCACAACTACCTTAACAGGGGACTCTGCTCTTTCTATACTCTTCAAGGCTGGAACAAACTCATTCTCGTTAAGTCTTGAGTGAACAAGCAATACTGCACTTCTGCTTTCGAGATAATTCTGTAACCATTTAGTAGTTGCTTCTGCATGAGGAATATCAACACAAGCAACCAACATAGTAGCTTTTACTTTCTGCGCAATATTATTTAGATGGCAATAGTCATCGATAAACTTCTGCTTTGTCTCCAATTGTTGCAGAGCAAAACGAAGCGTCAAATGGTCGTACTCTTCATCACTCATAACATCAGATTTCTTATCTGGCATTATTCGTACAAACTTTGTATATTTATGCTCGTTCAGACAGCGGTTAAGCGGATAGCTATAGATTATGTTATTCTGTCCTTCTTCTATGGATGCAGTTGTTCCGATTATCATTTTCGGATTCAACGAATTTAACTCAGCACGCCATATAGAATCTTCCTCTGCGTCGAGACCTAAATGATGTGATTCATCAAAAAAAATCACAAGGTCATCCAGTTTCTGAAGATATTCTACTGGACTACACGAGTCAAACTCTCCTTTAGATTTCATTCGAGCATTATTGGCAGTCAGTGCTTGTGGTGATAGTACCCAAATACGAGGGCCTCCAGCAAACATTGTATTGTGTTCAAAATCTCCAACTGAAGATGTTTGCTGGAATAATGATGGATAATCTACAAGACTTGGATCAACAAAAATGTAATCCTTAACGCCTCCACAGACAGCCAAGAATTTGCGGACAATTTCAGAACGAGGTGAAACGATTACGAAGTTTTGAGATTCTTTTGCGATATAGAGATATGCCATGATGGCACCTATGAGACGTGTTTTACCGACACCTGTTGCCAAGTGGAAAGTAAATTCGGGTGCATCATGATCAAATATCCATGTGGGATTCTCATTTTTGAACAACTCAGAAACCTCCTCTACGCTCATGGTTGCAAGTGATAATTCTGATTTGTTCATTATTTCATGGAAACGTTCCATCGCTTCCTGTTGTGGAACACGGAGGCGCATGGATGTTATGACACGTTCTAGTGCAAGGGTTTTATTATTGCTCATAATTATATTAATTCAAATGGTGCTCTCCTGAGAATTACTCTCTTAGGAGCGGTTAATTCCTCATCTGATGAATCATATATGACTATCAGTTTATCATTAGGATATTGACGTAAAATTTTATCTAGCATGATGGCATCAAGGATTTCGTCAGACGGAATAACATATACGACCCTTTTATCTAGCCCCATATAGACATGTCCGTTTTCTGAAAATCTGTAGGCTCCAGACAATCCAGCATAGAAATCTTCTATTTTTTCATCACAACTGAAATCAGGCTCGATGTCACCGGTTTTTGTATTAATTGTAAATCTCGATTCTGATTGTTTGAATACGATGATTTTCCCTTTGCTAGGTGTTGCGTCTGGAAGATTGTCGTTGCCCTCAATTGATTCATTGTCAATTCCTTCTATTGATGCAACAATTCTTTTGGATGCAGTATGATTCCATGTCTCTATATCATCATTGGTACCACCGATTACGTGAATAAACTTGCGATTAAGCTTTATCGCAACAGATGCAAAGACTGCATTTGAATCTCCAATTGACATTACCGTGTCATTTGGGCGTGGAGCAAAAAGAGAAATTAAATGCCCTAATAATTTCTGTGGCTTTGCCATCATATTAATCTCTCCTTCAGTAATGCCAGCTGCTTTTAACGATTTACAGTGCTGAGTGGCATCTTGGGTGTGACCAAATTCATACCATGGGAGCAGATTCATAACCGTCTGAATTTTCTTAGCATTATCTCTGTCAAAGTATTTTTTTATTGAAGGTAAAGCAGTACCGCTATTCCCAAATGAAGCCTTTGCCCGTGCAATTCCTTCGACAAGAGTTTTCAATCCGAACTCCCAATAGCGACCACTACCAGGTGAATCGCTCCTCATCGTTATTGGCTCGCCACCAGTTGCCTTGAATATAAGAGAAAATTCTTGTCCCTTTATGCCGACTAACTCATTATCTGTAGGATTTACGACTTCCAATGTGCCCCCTTTGACTATGTCGTTGTCATTTTTGAGAAGCCACCAGATTCTGTCTGCAATCTTGTACTCGTCATCAATTGAGGTTTGTTCTCTAACGCTAAAGTTAATTACACGTTCTGCTTTGTGGCCGATTTTATCTGTAGCTGCTACCTTGACATAGAAATCCCCAACAGTATTGACCGACTCAAACCATATGGTGCCAAGTATTTTGTCGAAATGGTAACGGCCTTCTGGAAGATTGCTATCAAGAATCTCCCAATGATAAGGAGAAGTGTTTACCTTAAACTTAGTGGCTTCGTTACCAGAACGTGCTCCCTTATGACCATCAATGTAACAGCCCCGGAAATCACCATCATCCTTTAAATCATCTGGCCGAACAAGAATTCCGATTTTGTCAAGATCTGCTGCAGGCAACTTGCTGTAGACAGTAATGTAATCAAGAACATCTGTAGGTACATTAAGATCGTTCTGTGGTGAATATTGTTTCTGCCAAGCGAAGGTACCAACATAGTGAGATATACCAAATACTTCATCAAGAACCACTCTAGCGTAATGGGCTGTTTCCTCATCTGTATGAACAGCGAGGAAACCTGTACGTCTTAGAATTGGCAATGTATGTCCAGCAACCTGTTGAAGCAAAGACAACCATGTTGCAGTACTATATCCTGCTTCAGCAAATGACGGGAAAATGCTCAGTCTAGGAGTGTCAAAATAAACAAATTGTATACTATTGGATGCATAGGGACGGAAAGCCTCAAGCGAAGACATAGCATCTCCCTTCAATACATAACCAGATATTCGATCTTCGTTTCCAATAGCATAATCAAATAGCAAAGCTCTTTTGGTTTCTATCTTACCAAAAGGAATCAAATGCCACTTTTCTTCGGCAAACTCTAATCTACAATGCTTGCCTGGCCAGTGTAATTCTATTGTACCCTCAAAAGGGTTTTCTGTTTTATTCTCCATTAAGTTATGGGTTACGAGTTGAACTCTTTTATTTCTTCTTTTGTTTCATTTTCTATTTCAAGTCTCTTGAGCGTTTCTTCCGTAGCATTCCATTGCTTCCATGGTTCTGTAACAGGAATGCCCGCAAAAGCTTGACGCAACGTAACCCAAGGATGTTTGTCAATTGCAGGTTTTGAAGGATCATGGTGGGTTGCTTTGTTAAATACTTTTCTCAGTATTTTGTTAGCAAACATGTTTGATCTATCTTTCACTCCAAGCATTAACACCCGTTTACGAATTTGAGGCACGCCAAAGTCTGCTGCGTTCACTACTATTACAGCAAACCCATACTTCAATCCTTCTTTTGGCTTGCACATTCTTTCAAATAAATCTGATACGTATGCATTATGTTCTTTTGACATCAATAGTCCAGGAACATTTTCAAATAGGAACGCCTCCGGTTCACATTCTGCAATAGCAGTAGGCGTAAAGCCCATAACATCACGAGGGTCTGCTGCGCCTTGCTTTCTTCCGCTCATTGACCAGGGCTGACACGGTGGTCCACCACATAACAAACCCACATGGCCACGATGGGCAGCATAGTCAAACTCCTGTGCATAACCTTCGACAACACATTCTGGGGGCCATGGCTTGTTAGTGCGAAGAATGCGAGCAGCCACATCCCAGAGTTCAATTTTTGCGATAGGTGTAAGATAGTCAAAGCCGGAACTCAAACCACCAATACCTGCACAAATTTCAATCAGTGTCTCATTCTCGAATAGAAGATTTTCACGGATAACAGTTGCTATGACTCGTGATAATGGAGGTGGAACAGCATTACCCAAAACAGCAATTCTCTCACTTTCTGTTATACCATCAACATCAACCCAATCAATAGGGAATCCTTGAATGGCGGCAATCTCTTCTACACTCATACGACGAATTTTCTTTCCATCTACCACATGAGCTTCTTGAGGGCGGCGACACCACTCTTTGCGCACCGTGGTTGATGGCCAATCCATCACTTGGGGTCTATGTTTAGGGTCATTCGAAACAGCGTCTGACCATGTACTATCTAACAACTGCTCTGCTGGCATTTCTTTCAATTTGAGTATATAGACTTAGTTCACAAACAATCAGACAAAGAACTCTAATCAATACTATTACTAACAAGCAGTTCTTTGACATCCACTTTTAATAAAGATGCAATCTTGTTTAATGTTTGAAGGTCTGGTTGAGAAGCATTAGAACACCATCTGCTTGTGGTTGTAGTGCTAACACCAAGTTGCTCTGCAAGCCATTTGCCTGTTTTCTTCTGTTCTACTAGTACTACCTTTAATCGGTTTAAATCGTCCATTGTTATTTTATTTAAGTTCAATGCAAAGGTATTAACAATATTTTGAAATACAAAACAAATTTAGATTATTTAAGCAAATTGTATTATAGTTTCTTTAATGTTGTTGCGAAATGTCACTCAGAGCACCTTCTTTCCACTCATATTTAATGTTAGTCACTGGGACAGGTGCTTGGGTATGAGGCTGCCCATAACTCAAATACCTCTCTAAGGCTAACCAAATATCGATTTTTTCACTAAAAAATGAAAATTTTCTCGAATATATTTGGTGATGTAAAATTAAGTGCTTACCTTTGCCAAGGTTAATCAAGAATTAATACTGAGGAAAGCGAACCTCATGTAATTCAAACGACAAAACGTCCTCAAGCGGGATTGGTGTACTAGTCCAGATTATCCCTAAGAGGCATAAGATATAAGTGTTTTCATAGTTTGTCCAGTGTGACATTTTGCCCATCGTGTAGATGCGCTTACCCGTGACAAAGGTTTTTCATAGATTAGATTTAAGGTTAACAAAGGTATGCCCCCTAGCGAGAGGGGCTTTTTTGTACCCACCGTATTAGCCGTGGGGACAATAAGAACCGTCCCCTGACCCACCTTCTACTCAGAAACGAAGGATTACCAGAGAGTTTGAGTTGCACGGCAGATTCTATGCCGTGGACTCCACGACAATCGACCTCTGCATGTCGCTCTTTGGCTGGGCGAAGTTCAGAAGCACGAAGTCGGGTGTCAAGATTCACACCCAGGTGGACATCGTCACGGAGATCCCCGTGTTCTACAGAATCACCAATGCCAACGTGCATGATGTCAATGCTATGGACTGGCTCACATACGAGCCGCTGGCATGCTATGTCTTTGACAGAGGCTATTTTGACCTCTCCAGACTTTACCAGATTGCTGTGTCGGGAGCCTTCTTTATCATCCGTGAGAAGAAGCGTCCAGAATATGAGATTATTGCTGGCGAAGATGTTTTTGATGGAGAAGACAATGTCCTGCGTGACCAGACCATCGTCTTTACGAAGAAGCAGAACAAGGAGAAATACCCAGGCAAGATCAGGCGTATCGTCTACTATGCTCCTGACCTGCATCGTACGTTCACTTATTACACGAACAACTTCTATCTTACAGCCAAGGACATCGCTCTCCTTTATAAATACAGATGGCAGGTCGAGCTTTTCTTCAAATGGATCAAGCAACACCTCAAGGTCAAGTCGTTCTGGGGAGAGAGTGACAATGCGGTACGTATTTAGATCCATGTTGCCATCATCACATACTGTCTCATCGGAATCATTGAGCACGACCTCAAGCTTGGACGCCCCATCATGCAGGTTATGCGCATCCTGGGCAGTTCCCTGCTTACCAAGGATGACATCATGGAGCTTTTCACCTCGAGTGAGGACGAGGAAGAACCAGATGGTGAGCAGCTTGAAATTGAATTTATATACGATTAACATATATTAATAGACACTAGTGACGCAGTTTGAAGAAATTTGCCTATATTTGCACATACAAATAAACAAGAAATGTGAGAAAGCTATTACAGAACATCAAACTCGTGACCGTTATAGTGGGTCTTGTCATGTTAGGGACTGCCAAAGGTCAAACATGTAAAGATAGTGTGGAACATGCTCGCTTGCAGCGACTGATGTGGGAGGCTAATGGCGTGGACAACCGCAAGGAGGTCTATCGGGCAGCAGAAGCGTTCCAGGCTCACGCTGCCCGAGAGAGCGATATGGAAGCCTACTACAACGGATGGCTCAGGAAAATCATTTATGAACTGGATTTGATGAACATTTATGAGGCCTACAAGGCGCAGCAAGGGATGAAGGAAGACTTGGAACGTGTACATCCGTCGAAGGACGAGGCATTTCTTGTGCCAAACATGCTTGGACAGATATTCAACCAGTGTGGCTTCACTGTCGGGGCCATACGGGAGTTCGAGAGAGCTATTGACCTCATGCGAGGCACGCGCTATGAGGAACACATCAACACGCTCTACTTAGGGCTGGCCCACATCTGCATATCGGAAAATCCGAAGGAGGCATTGAAGTGGATTATGGAAGACATCAGAGAGGTGGAACGGCATCCGGAGAGCGAACGCTACCACCGTGACCTTGCCAATGCTTACGCATTCAAGAGCATGGTGGAGTTTAAGATGAAGAAGGTGGACGACTTCAAAGTGAGCAGGTCGCTGTCAGACAGGTACGAAGAGAAGAACGTTACAGGTTCTCATGGATCATTTCTTCCATACACAGAGATTTACGGACGAGCTATACAGGGTGACATAGAAGGAGCACTTGCTGCCGCTGACAGTCTTAGCAACAAAAAAGACCGCTATGTGGTAAGAAGCGACATTTTCAAGTTCGTCGGTGATGACCGGCAGGCCTATCAGACATTACGTCAGCTGATGCATTACCGTGACAGTATCACGGGCGTGATAATTGCTGACAACATCGAGAAGACTGAGGCAGAGGTGAAGGCCGTCCACCAGAAACAAACAGCCACACGGGCTATGAATATCACACTAATCATCGCCTTTCTGCTGGCTCTGTTGCTTATAGCCGCCCTCGTCCATAACATTCTGAACCGTAGGAGGTATCAGATGGAACTGATAAAGAAAAACAAACAGTTGAGCATCGCCAACGAGCGAGCCTTGGTGGCAGACCGCATGAAAACAGAGTTTATCCGCAACGTGAGCCATGAGATTCGCACACCGCTGAACATCATCAACGGCTTCTCGCAGATACTCACTGACACTACAATGGATATGGGCGAGGGAGAGCGTCAGGACATCGCCAACACCATCAGCGAAAACACACACCACATTACCTCGCTGGTCAACAAGATTCTCGCTCTCTCGAGCGAGAGCGCACAAGACATACTAAGTAAATGCAGCGACACACTATGTTGCGATGTTTGCCGACAGGCCATCAGCAACATGCCCAAGTATGATCCAGCACGGGTTCATTTCATGTTTGAGACAGGTATAGACGAGCAGCGTATGCTCCACACCAATGCCGACTGTCTTCAGCGGATGCTCGGCTGTCTGCTGGAAAACGCCGTCAAGTTCACAGAGCAGGGACATATCAAGTTGAGTGTAGTCGAAGGCAATGATCACACGATGGACTTTATTGTGGAGGATACGGGTTGTGGCATCAGCGAGGAAGATTCCAAGCATATCTTTGAGCGTTTCAGCAAGGGCGACAACTTCAAGCAAGGGTTGGGTCTCGGACTGGCTTATTGCCATGAGACAGCCGAGAAACTTGGAGGAAGTCTGATTCTTGATTCCACCTATAGGACTGGTGCACGTTTTGTACTGTCACTGCCAGAAGGAGTTCATTAATATAGACTTTTCTACTAAATATTACTAAAACTACATCTTCTTAAGAAGAAAGATGAAATATTATTTTTTCATCTCAATAATTATCTGTACTTTTGCAAACTGAATTGACATGTTGAGACAAAGCAGAACGATGAATACAGGAAGTTTCTAAACCATTACCCATTTCTATCAAAGCAACTTCTAACGTTCTGATAATTAAAGTGATAATTATTAGACCCACAGATTGAAATGGTATTGAGCGTATGACACAGACGATAGCATATATCCCTAAAATCCGCAACTAATAGTGATGCTGACTAATTTTGCTGGTTGCTGTTCCATCCGACGATTGTCTTGCCACTACACGACGTGATTATGTGTTGTTCATGCTCACCTCCCCCTTACCCCGTCAAGCATTACAGGGGTTTTATGCTGTACTTTTACCTTTGGAGACAATAGACCTGAGCCCTTCGCGCTCCTTTTCTGTGAGTCTTACGGCGTATTTTCGCTTCGGCATAGCTGAATTCAAGTGATTGATTTTCAGCTATAAAGGTACGAAAAATATCTGACATATGCAAGTTATTTGACTGATAGTCAACATGTTAAGCCAATTCTGTTTTGCTCAAGACATGGAGTCTGATTGACGCGCATAATAGAGAGCTTTAGTCAACTTTTAGACTTTACAGACTACTAGGGCGATGGATGATGGAAGATGGATGATGGAAGATGGATGATGGATGATGTTTGATGTCGGAAGTCGGATGTTTGAGATCAGAAGTCGGAAGTCATAAATTGAAAGGAGGTGAATCATGAAGAAGAAAGTCATTGAGGTAGCTGTGAAGGTGATAGTAGCTGCACTCACGGCCTTCCTGACGGCCATCACGACCACGAGCTGCATGGGCTTCGGGCCCTTCTAGAAAAAAGGCTGGTATCCACACGGATGCCAGTCTTTTGTCTTTCTTCCTAAGTGCTGTTGTTATTTTGGCATTTCTATCACGATTCTGCAGCCATCGTGATAGTCGGGGTCGATAGTCAGTTTGCCGCCCAGGTGTTTGGCATGTCGGCGGGCCAATGGTAAGCCAAGGCCTACGCCTTCAGGCATGTCTTCGGGCAGTGTGTAAGGCTCATAAACCATGTCTGGCAAATCGGCCGGTAAGCCAGGTCCTGTATCCTGAATCGTGAAGACAACGGTGGTATCCGTCTGGCTGACACGCAGGGAGATATGCTTTCCGTCGGAGTAATTGACGGCATTATACAGCGGCTCAATCAGGACACACAGAAGGAACACCCTGTTGGTCAGGATATGGAAGGTGTCCTGAAGTTCGGTTTCAAACTGTATGTTTGTGTGGGGGTAGTGTCGCTGCACATGATCGATCACCTCTCTTGCAATCTTGTTGCACGACACCTCATGGAACCTGGTAAACAACAGCAGACCTGAGGCGTCGGTCTCCGAAGCATCGAGCATCATCAGCTCCATACGGCTCATGCTGATCACATTGTTTTTCATCATTGTTGCAATGTTGTCCAGTTCTTCCTGCTGGCTGATGCTTTCAACAACACCCTTTTCGGCCAAGACATCAGCGAATCCCGAAATCACGTTCAGAGGCATACGCATTTGCTGTGTCATGCGAACAATAAACTTGTTCTTCTTGTTGATGGTATTCTCGGCTTCCTGTTTGGCCCGACTGATCTCTTCGTTATTCTGTTTTAATTCGTCAGCTTCCTGGCGCAGATGGCTCATGCGCTCGTTCAGCGATTGCTGCATCTTTGCAAAGCTATTCTGTAACTGTGCAACGACACCCTTGCGAGGCGTGATGGGAATCGTTTCGTCATACTGTCCGTCGACAATGTTCTGGGTGGTGTCGATGAGCCGATTGATCGGACGGATTATCTGTTTCATCGCATGATTGCAGAGTATCAGGATGGCAAGCAGGCCGATGATGAACAGTATGATGACGATGGAGGTGAGACGATAGAAGCTTTGCATCGCATCCTTGACGGGGCAGATGAGGGCCAGGCTCCAGTCGGTGCCTTTTACCGGGCAGTAGGACACATGATATTCTTTATTCTGGTAATTGATGTGTATGGTGCTTTGCTTGCCTGTGGTCATCTCGTGGCCCAGCATGATCATATCCTTATTGTCATCGCGATCGGCATCCATGAAGATGGTCTTTGCGAACAGTCGGGTGCTGTCGGGATGTATCAGGTATCGCCCGTCGCCATCAAGCAGTATGAAGTAGGTGTTTGAATAAGGTTGCTCCACCTCGGCCAACATCTTAGACATTCGCCTGAATGAGGGGGCGGCCATCGAATCGGGTGAGGTCTCAATGATGTTTATATAGTTGTTGACACGTTGCAGTTGGGCGTTCAGCATGCTTTGGGTGTTTTTTCTCACCTCCTCATGTATCAGGTGGTGCGACTGCATATACAATATGCCCAACGCGAGCATGAATAGGGGGATGGCCATCACCATGATACCCCAACTGATTTGTCTTGACAGTTTAATCATTGGGGGCCTCCTTTCCTGTTTCGGTCTCAGCGAAATGAGCCACATGATTCAGCAACTTTACCATCGTCTTGGTATGAAGCTGTATGTTATTAACCAGATGATCCTTCTCTTCTTTACTGAGGTTCTGATAATTATTACAGAAAGCGGTCACGGCCTTGTCGATATCTTCGACAGGTATTGAGACCTGATTCGTCATATAATTCAGGAACGATGTTTTTATCTTGTCAACCTCTATCGTTTTGTCATAGTCAGCGAGTTGTATGTCACCATGCTGATATAACACTGCAGTCTCTTCTTTCAGTTTCTCGACTTGATCCTGAAGCGAGTGTTGCATTTGTTTGAACCGGTTCTGTAGCAGTCCGATTTGGATTGACTAGTTTCTCCTTGTCAGGATGCACGATATACAAGCCGTTGTGTGCCAGCAGGACACTATAGCCGTTCTCAGAGGGCTTGGCAGTCAGGATGATATCCGATAACTGATGGAGTGACACATCTACCCCTATCACGCCTACGCGCTCATTGTGCTTGTCTGTGATTGGCAGGCAGAAGGTAACCAAAGGCTCGTGTTCAGTGTTAGGCCCTTTCAACGGATCTGTCCACCCCGTCTACCCTGTTTTCATGGGTTCAGCATACCATACTTGCTCCGTATAAGGGCGGTTGGTAAATGTCTCTGAGGTTTCCAGAGCCGAATCGGTCCTATTGGCGGATGTCACACGGTGTACATAGGCCATAAACAGGTCTTTGCCGGGATAGTATCCGGGCTTGAAGCAAATGGCACAACCATTGATGTTGGGGTTGCTCTCTACTAGATCGCGGCTGTAGGCGTACATACGGTCGGGTTGGTCGAGATGCTCAAGCAGATCATTGTACATACGGCCTGTCGCCTGCTCAACACTCAGCAGGATATTGTCAATATTCTGAACGGTTCCCTCCAAAGTCAGTTCAGCATTGCGCATGGCTTCCTCTCGCAGCGCCTTGTGCGAGAAATAGGCCAAGATTCCCAACGTGATAGTCAGCAACAGGAGGGTTTCACCTACAATCTGTATATTGAGCCTAATAGCTTTTTGCATATATATGCAAATATACATGTTTTTTGAATGGTTATTCTTTTGCCTATGATAAATTAATAGAAATTAACAAAACGAATAGGGTTTCTATTCCGTTATTTCAGAATTAAATGAAAATCCCCTGACTGTTGAGAAGTCAGGGGAATAATTATGTTTGTGTGATAAAGTGCTTACTAGCGGACTTCCCAAATGTCGTTGGTCTCGAGAAGCTCTGCGAAGTTGTGATACTTCTTCTGAGCAGAAACCTCAGCCAGCTGAGCGTGGACGGCATCGTTGTAAGTGGGAGCCTCTACGTCGCGAATCACGCCGAGAGCTATGGGGAAACCATCCTCTGGGGTCATCATGGCGAGCTTCAGCTGCAGGGTGTTGTCCTCGCAATGGGCATCGTGAACGAGTACGTCGTCGAGGGTGTAGCCATCCTTGCCGATCTCTACCACCTTCAGGCCGAAGCCTTGCTGTACAAGTCCGAACTCATTGTTCTCGCCAAAAACGAGTTTTTCACCATGCTTGACGTAGATTGCGTTCTTCTTACGGCCTTCGTTGTTGTAGACGATGTCGTGGCAGTGGTCGTTGAAGATGACACAGTTCTGAAGCACCTCGGTGACGCTGGCACCCTTGTGCTGGTAGGCTGCTTTCAGTACTTCGACCGTTCCTTTGGCATCGGTAGCAACACAACGGGCAAAGAAATGTCCGCGGGCACCGAAACAGAGCTCTGCGGGACGGAATGGATCCTCAACCGTACCGTAAGGGCTCGACTTGGAAACGAAGCCACGGGGTGAGGTGGGCGAGTACTGACCCTTGGTCAAGCCGTAAATGCGGTTATTTAAGAGAATCATGTTCAGGTCGATGTTACGACGGTTGGCATGGATGAAATGGTTACCGCCAATAGCCAGTCCGTCGCCGTCGCCAGATACTTGCCATACGGTAAGGTTGGGATTAGCCACCTTGGCACCTGTAGCAATGGCAGCAGCACGTCCGTGGATGGTGTTCATACCATAGGTTGCCATATAGTGGGGTAAACGGCTCGAACAGCCGATACCAGAGATGACTGCTACATTCTCAGGGGCTACGCCAATCTCGGCCATAGCCTTATGGAGTGAAGCCAGGAAGAAGTGGTCGCCACAACCTGGGCACCAACGAGGCTGGCCTTTCTTGAAATCTTGTGCTGTATAACTCATAACGGTTTATTTCTTTAAAATGTCCTCGAATGCGTTAACTAACTCTTCTACAACGAAGGGCTGACCCTTGACTTGGTTGAACTGGAAGGGAACGAAGTTATCAACCTTCATACGAAGGTAGGCTGCGAGCTGACCCATGTTCTGTTCGGCCACAACCACCTTCTTATACTTCTTCAGCACCTCAGCGGTATTCTTGGGCAGCGGGTTCAGATACTTGAAGTGTGTCTGAGCCACCTTGTAGCCCTTCTGGCGGAGCTCATCCATAGCTGAGCGCAGATGGCCGTAGGTAGAACCGAAGCCCACAATCAGCAAGTTAGCATCAGCGTCGCCATCAACCTCGAGGTCGGGCACCTGGATATTGGCAATCTTCTGCTGGCGCAGACGTGTCATTAAGTCGTGGTTCTCAGGATTCGTAGAGATTGCACCTGTGTTCGAGTCCTTTTCTAGTCCGCCGAGGATATGAGCAAAGCCCTCACGTCCAGGTACAGCCCAGTAGCGGGTGCCGTTCTCGGCACGCATATACGGTGTCCACTTACCCTTCAGTTCCTCAGGAACGTATGGCGGATTGATAGGATCGAGCTTGGCAATCTCAGGGAGTTTGAAGGCGCCGGAACCGTTGGCCACGAAAGCATCGGTGAGCAATACGACAGGTGTCATGTGCTCGAGTGCGATCTTACAAGCCTGATAAGCGGCATCGAAGCAGTCGGTGGGACTGGTAGCGGCCATCACAGGCATGGGGCTCTCACCGTTACGGCCGAAGAGTGCCTGCAGCAGGTCGGTTTGCTCTGACTTTGTAGGAAGACCTGTGGCGGGACCGCCACGCTGTACATCGAGCACCACGAGGGGCAACTCCATAATGACAGCAAGATTCATGGCCTCAGATTTCAGACAGATGCCAGGGCCGGAAGTAGAAGTGACACCCAGTGCACCGGCAAACGAAGCGCCAAGAGCTGAAGAGCATCCTGCGATCTCGTCTTCGCACTGTACGGTGATAACACCGCATGACTTATGTTTCGACAGCTCGTGGAGCACGTCGGTGGCGGGGGTGATTGGATAAGAACCGAGGTAGAGTTTCAGACCGGCCTTTTCGGCAGCGGCGATGAAACCATAAGCGGTAGCTTTATTACCGGTGATATCCATATAGCGTCCGGGCTCCTTTTCCTTAGACTCCACACGATAGACGTTGACGGTCGAAGAATGGGTGTTGTGGCCATAGTCATAACCTGCCTGAATCACCTTGATGTTAGCCTCGGCGATGGCGGGTTTCTTGGCGAACTTTTCTTTCAGGAAATTAGCCACGAGGTTCAGGTCGCGGTCAAAAAGCCAGCAGACGAGACCGAGAGCGAACATGTTGCGGCACTTCATCATGGCTTTCATGTCCATGCCGGAGTCAGCCAGACAATCCTTCACCATTGTGGTGAGTGGGCACTGGATGACGCGATCGGGGTCGATATTCATCTCACCGAGGTAATCCTCTGTCTGGAACTGAGCCTTCTCCAGATCCTTTGGACCGAAAGAGTCGGTATCGATGATGATGGTGGCACCCGGCTTGGCGTAGCGGTACTGTGTCTTGAGCGCAGCAGCGTTCATAGCCACCAGCACGTCGCACTTGTCGCCAGGGGTATAGACCTTACCGGCGCCGATGTGTACCTGGAAGCCAGACACACCAGTGAGCGAACCTTGCGGAGCGCGGATGTCAGCAGGATAGTCGGGGAATGTAGAGATGCCGTTACCAACGGTGGCACTAACCGTAGAGAAGATGTTTCCAGCGAGCTGCATACCGTCGCCAGAGTCACCTGAGAAGCGGACAACAACCTGATCCAACTCCTTCACTTCTAATTTTTCAGCCATATTTATAAGGTTTATTACTAACTTATCGCTTAAACGGCTGCAAAATTATTCATTTTTAACGGAATATCCAAAGGAAAACGCAAAAAAATGCATTTTTGTATAGATAGGTTAAAAAAAGTTGGGTAAAGTTTTGTATAATTCTAGAATTTTTATAATTTTGTGCCCAAATTCTAACTATACATCTAGCTTAAATGAAGATTTGGACCTTCTTGACGGTATTTCTGATTTGGATGGTATCAGTCCTTCCTGCTCAAACATGCTATGATATATTATCTTTCGGCGCCAAGGGTGATGGTGTGACAGATGATGCTATGGCCATACAAAAAGCCATTGACCGATGTTCGGCTGAAGGTGGCGGAATAGTGCTACTGCCAAGGAATCATGTGTTTCTGTCCGGCCCCATTGAACTGAAAAGCCAGGTAGAGCTTCATTTGGAGGCCACCGCAACGCTGAAAGCCAATCCTGACGAGGGGATTTACCGTTTGAGCGCCTTTGGCGAGAATCGTGGTGAGGGTATGCTGTGGCTCTGGGCGAAAGATGCCGAGAATATCAGTATCACGGGCAAAGGCACCATTCATGGCAATGGTATCGCTTTTATGGGTGCCGAATTAGGCGACTCATATGAACTGAAGCCCCTTGCTGACCAAACCTTCGATCCCCGTCCGCATGTGCTGACACTAACGAATGTCACAAATCTTACCATCCGTGATGTGACCATCAAGGAAGGGGCGTATTGGACTGTACATCTGATTGGTTGCAATGAGGCAGTCATCGATGGCATCAATCTATTGAACAACCTTAAAATCCGTAATGGCGACGGCATTGATTTAGATCACTCTAAGAATGTCCGTATCGCGAACTGTCATATCACTTCTGGCGACGATTGTATTTGTCTGAAAAATCGTCGTGAATTTGAACAGTATGGATCGTGCCACGATATTGTGGTAACCAACTGTGTGATGTCGAGCCGTTCGTGTGCTATCAAGATTGGTAGTGAAAATATGGACTCCATCTATAACGTAGTGTTTGACAACTGCATCATTACGGGTTCTAACCGTGGGCTCGGTATCCAGAATCGTGATGAAGGTACTGTGACGGATGTGGTGTTTTCGAATATCCAGCTCGACTGTCGGTTGTGGAGTGATGTGTGGTGGGGCAAGGCGGAGCCAATCTATGTGACGAGCTATCCCAGAGCCAACGGCAACCATAAGGATGCCAACTGGCGATTCCCCAAAGGGCAGATAGAAGGTCGTTGTGGTGAGGTGAGCCGCATCTATTTCAACAATATCACAGCTTTGAGTGAGAACGGTTGCTTCGTAGGTGGTGATGTGCCGGGCAAGGTAAAGGATATATTCTTTAATAATGTACGTGTGAAACTTGTTGGAAATACGGGAAATCTAGTGATGGACAAACGTCCGTGTAAAGATGAGGGCTTTATCAAAGTTAGTGCCGAAGAGTTACGGCGTATGAAAGTGCCCGTGATAACGGAGCATGCTGAGATAACAATAGAATAATTTTTATAAACATTTATACTAACAACTAATTAATTGATTTATGCAAAAGATTCTAAATCTGAAACAAGGGATGCAGAAGACCATGTTCTTCGCCTTCTTTTTGTTGTGCAGTACAGTGATGATGGCCCAGCAAAAGGTCTCAGGATCTGTGCTGGATGCAGCAGGTGAGCCTCTGATTGGCGTAAGTGTCTTAGAGGCGGGGACTAACAATGGTGTCGTGACCGATTTTGACGGAAATTTCACACTGACTGTCAAACAAGGTGCTAAACTGACATTCTCGTACATTGGTTACGTCTCTCAAACATTAGCAGCTGCCAATGATATGAAGGTAACCCTTGAGGAAGACAACAAAGTTCTGAATGAAGTGGTGGTTGTAGGTTATGGTACGATGCGTCGTAAGGATGTAACCTCATCAATTACCACCGTGAAGGCTGAAGACCTGAACAAAGGTGTTTTTGCCGATCCTGCTTCGATGTTGCAAGGTAAGGTGGCTGGTCTGACTGTCACCACCAATGGTGACCCCACAGGTGGTGGTTCTATCACCTTGCGTGGTGCCTCTTCACTTCGTACGGGTGGTGCTATGGAACCCTATTATGTAATTGATGGAATCCCTGGCGTGGATATCTCAATGGTGGCTCCTGATGATATTGAAAGCATCGATGTGCTTCGTGATGCTTCAGCTACGGCTATCTATGGTTCAAAGGCTGCAAATGGTGTGATTATAATCACCACCAAGAGTGGTAAAGAAGGAAAGACCAACGTTAGTTATAACGGTTATGTGGCTTTCGATAAAATCTCGAAGACATTAGATATGGCTTCAGCATCTCAGCTTCGTTCGTCTGGTCTGATAGGAACCGAGCAAGATGGCGGTGCTGATACCGACTGGCAAGATGAAGTGCTACGCACAGGTTTCAGCCACAATCACAATGTAAGCATCTCTGGTGGTAATACTAAGACCAAGTACATGGGTTCTCTAAACTACATGAACCGTGAGGGTGTTGTTAAAGGCACAGGCATGAATCGTGTAAATGCCCGTATGTTGCTTTCTACCATGCTTCTGAAGGATCGTTTGGAAGTGTCGGTAGGTATCAATGCCATGCAGGGTAAATATAAAGGTGTGCCTAGAGGCGATAATGGTACGAGTGTGCTCGATGCCATGAACTATTATTCTCCTACCAACCCTGTTCGCAATGCAGATGGTACTTGGTATGAGTCGTATATAGGATCTCAGAATTACAACCCTCTATCGATGATCAACGAAGATAATAACCAGAACGAATGGCGTCGTACCCAGTACATTGCCAAAGGTTCTCTGAAGATTATTGAGGGATTGATGTGGCATGCTAACTATTCATATGAGAGTAATCAGAATACCTATAGTTGGTACCAGACTCACCAGACTCAGATGGACAAGGGCTATGACGGTCGTGCTCATCGTGATACTTATATGCGTCACAACCAGACGTTCGAGACTTATGGTAACTATGATGCAACTTTCAACAAGGTTCACAAGCTTGGCCTGATGGCAGGTTACAGCTGGGAGGAGAGAGTTGACAATGACGGTTTCGGTGTTACGGTTAACAATTTCTATAATGATGAAACAGGTTTCTGGAATCTGCGTTATGCCAATAATATCAATGGTATTACAGACGTAACAGGTTCTTCAAAGACCAAGGTTCGTAATATTTCATTCTATGGACGTGTGAATTATTCGTTCAACAGTCGTTATATGCTGCAGGCCACCATCCGTCGTGATGGTTCATCGGTGTTCGGTAAGGATAACCGCTGGGGAACCTTCCCCTCTGCTTCTGCTGCTTGGAACATCACTGAGGAACAGTTCATGCAAAATCAGAATATTTTCGATCAGTTGAAACTTCGTGTAGGTTATGGTGTCAGCGGTAATGCTATGGGCTTTGGCGCATACGATGCTATTGTTACTTACGGACTGAATGGTAATTCATTTGAGTATATCCTGCCTGACGGAACTTCTAAGACCATGTATGGAATTTCTGCTAATAACAATGCCAATCCGGATCTGAAGTGGGAGCGTACGGCCATGTTGAACATTGGTCTTGATTTCGCTTTCCTCGGTGGACGTATCAATGGTAGCATTGAGTGGTATAGCAAGAAAACCAGCGACCTGATTTGGAACTATGCAGTTTCCACTAATATCTATCCTGTCAACTGGATTATGGCCAATGTGGGTAACATCACGAATACTGGTATTGAACTGAGTGTTAATGCAACTCCTGTTAAGACCAAAGATTTCCAGTGGCAGACAACAGTTAACCTGTCGCATAACAAGAATACTGTTGACAAACTCTCAAACTCAACCTATAGCGTGGATTATGTAGACTGGAGCGATCCGAATATCGGTGGCGTTGCCTCAAATGGTAATACCCAACGTATTATGGAGGGTGAGCCTCTTGGTACTTTCTGGACCTACCAGCATGCTGGTTATGATTCAAATGGAAACTCAGTCTTCTACGTTCATGACCTCGATGCTCACAAGGATGCTGATGGCAATGTTGAGGCCACGACCTATCAAAACGGTAACCAATGGGTAACTTCTACGCCGCTTTGGGGTGATAAGACCAATTGTGGCAATGCACAGCCGAAACTGGTCTATGGTTGGAATAATACACTGAGTTATAAGAACTGGAGTCTGACAGCCTTCTTCCAGGGTGTCCTTGGCAACAAGATCTTGAATGCTACTAAGGCTCACTACAGTTTCCAGGGCCATCTCTCTGGTGGTAAGAATGTGCTCGCTGAGGTTGTAGGCGATAAGCAGTGGCAGGCTGATGGCAATGCGCACATCCCGTCTGATAAGTATATTGAGAGCGGTAGCTATCTGCGTCTCTCTACTCTGACTTTGGGCTATACCTTTGATAAGCTCTTTGACTGGGCTCAGAGCATACAGTTATATGCAACATGCAACAATGTGTTTACCGTTACCAGTTACACAGGTATTGACCCAGAAGTCAACCTGAGTGGTCTAGATCCAGGTATCGACTATCGTCAGTATAACTATCCTCACACTCGTACATTTATCATTGGTGCTAAGATCAACTTCTAAAAACAGACAAGAATATGAAAACAAATATAAAGCTATTTTTCGCAGCTGGTTTGATGGCATTGACTGCCAGCTGTACTGACTTGGACGTAAAGCCCGAGGCTCAGTTTACGGAATATCCCACTAGCGATGCTGCTGTGGAGGCTCAGATGGCTGATGTCTATTTCCATTTGCGTGGCACATTGGGTCGACGTTATATGGAGGCTCAGGCCCTGTCCTCAGACGAATGGGTAGGTATCAGTTTCGATGGTGACTATGCCGATGGTGGTATCTATGCCCAATGCTCACTGCACAATTTTAATCCGACCAGTGCTTGTACTGACTGGTATGAAGATGTGACAGCAGGTATCACAAAGGCCAACAAGGTAATCCTCAACATGGGTGGTGAGGAAAATGATGGTACAGCTCAGGCTCGTTATATGCGTGCCTACTATAGCTGGATTCTGATGGATAGTTTTGGCGACTCTCCCATTCTGAACAGACTGTTTGGTGAGGAAGAGCAGGTAGAACGTTCTCCACGTGCCGATGTAGCCCGTTGGATTGAGAGTGAGTTGAAAACTATCATTCCTCTGCTTCCCACCAATGTGGATGTCAGCACATACGGCAAACCAACACGCTATGCTGCTGAGGCATTACTTGCTAAGATTTACATCAACTGGCCAGTTTATACGGCTGGCAATGTGACAGATTACAATGCTGCTGCTTATAACAACGAACATCTGAATGATGTGATAGCACTTTGTGACGACATTATTAAGAGTGGTAAGTTCAGCATTTCTGAAGGTGCTAAGGGCTATCGTTCCAAGTTCTTCCCCAACAATGGTGCTCATATCAAGGATTTCATCTATGCGATGACCTTTGATGCCATTACGGCTCAGGGATTCCAATATTGCCGTCCTCGTATCTGGCGCCAGGGACGTAACGATGGTGAGGGTGGTCCTGGCTACTTTGGTAGCGATATAGGCAACTCTACAGGTGGTAACTTCTCTATCTCGCCTGAGATGTCAGACCGCCTGATGAAACTTGAGAGCGATGACCGTCAGGAGAATATCCTCGCAGGTCAGATCTATATGTTCGATCCAACAACGTATACCAAGACCTCTACACCTTATAAGTATAAAGGTCAGGAGATTGCCCTCGACAAGACTATTCGCTTGAAGTATACTGATGCTAACAACGAGGCTCACTACATCGAATATGAAGAAGGTATCAAGAATCCTTCAATGTATCCTGCTGATTGCGCTATGCTGAACACAGGTAAGGATGTGAAGGGCTGGAGTCAGGGTTACAAGTCTGTGAAGTACTTCGTGATTCGTGAGGATTTCATCAACGGACGTAACCAGAGCAATGACCTGCCCATCTTCCGTTATGCCGATATCCTTCTGACTAAGGCTGAGGCTATCGCTCGTGGTGCTGCAGCTACAGAAGGCCAAAGCGTTCAGAGCTTGTTTAATGAGATTCGTGCTTACGTTAACGCTCCTTCCTTCAGTGGAACTCCCACTCTCGAGGATATTTATGACGAGCGCGCTCGTGAGTTCTTCGATGAGAACTGGCGTCGTAATGATATGATCCGCTTCGGTCATTTCGAGGATGAGTATGGTTTCCATCGCAAAGGATTCCCCACAGCTCGTTTCGACAAGGAGTGTCGTATATTCCCCATTCCGCAGAGTGTACTTAACAAGAACACGAACTGGAAGCAGAATGCGGGTTATTAATCTGAAATTATTTGTAATATCTCTATTTATCTGGGCAGTCACGGCTGTGACTGCCCAGAATATTTATTATGAGAAGCCAGACATGAATACCAAGGCTTTGCTGGCGCTTCAGAAAATTCTGGTTCAGTTCCAGTGTAAAGTCTTAACTGATAATTAATAATCTCTTAACTGGTTTTTTAATAAAGCTTAATTGAAAATGTTTTGGTTCAGTCCTACTTTTGTTGCGGGACTGAACTGAAAATGTCTCGACACTACGTTAGAAATGTTGTTTCCCGTCCGGAAACATAAGTTTCAGGTCGAGAAACACACGTTTCAGGGCGAGAAACATAAGTTTCACGTGCGGAAACATGAAAACTACTTTATGGTGGAAACATTTTGAGAGCAGACAGGGATTATTTGCAGAACAGATAGGGAAAAAATGTCGGACTAATAGAAAAGCTTTCTACTTCATAAAATCGGAGGGACAGGAAAATGATTAATTAAGGAATTAAAGAGCCAAAGCCAAGTATTGAAAAATAAGTTAGTCTTATTTTCCAATGGAAGGCTCTTATTGTCGGAGGAGTGGCACTTATTCGTATTCCGTGGGGTCGGGGATGCCGGCTTCGGCGAGGGCCTCGCGACGCTCCACGCAGGTGCCGCATTTGCCACAGTGCTTGTCGCCACCACGATAGCACGACCAGGTTTCTGAGTAGTCGATGCCAAGTGCCTTGCCTCGGGCGGCTATCTGGCCTTTTGTCATATTGCAATAGGGCGAAAGCAGACGCACACCATTGAAAGTGCCTGCGTGAGTGGCTGCATCGAAGGCCTCGACAAATTCAGGACGGCAATCGGGATAGATGGTGTGGTCGCCGCCGTGATTGGCCATCATGATATACTGCAGTTCATTTGATTCGGCCATACCTGCTGCAATGGCAAGCATGATGCCATTGCGGAATGGCACCACCGTTGACTTCATGTTCTCATCGGCATAATGGCCCTCAGGAATGGCTGCATCGCCTTCCAAAAGTGAACTGTGGAAATACTGCGCCATAAACTCGAGGGGAATCACAATGTGCTTGATGCCCAACCGTTCGCAGTGCTTCTTGGCAAAGGGAATCTCCTTGGCATTGTGATTAGAACCATAATCAAACGATATCGCCAATGCGATACGCGCTTGGTAATCATATAATAAGGTGGTGGAGTCCATGCCTCCGCTTAAAATCAATATACAATCTTTCATATCATCTGTAAATTGTAAACTATAAACTATAAACTGTAAACTCTAAACTCCCAACAATGCTTCCAATCGTTTGAATGCCGGTGCCAGCAGAGCGGTTTCCACCTCAATGTTATCATCGGATTTGAAGATACATCTGCGTTGCTTGGCATTCAGATGACTGATATGATGGATGTTCACTAGCGTGCTGCGGTCTGCCCTGACGAAAATCTGCGGATTCAGTGTCTTCTCCAGTTTCCCGATTCCTGTGAGGATGGTTTCGGTTTTTTGGAATGTTACCATCAGGGTGTAATTGCCATCGGCCTTGAAATAGGCAATCTCGGAACTATTTATAATGATGGTGCCGTTGATGGTACGGATAGTGAGGCGCCTGTCATCCGTATGCTCCGTCATCTTGACAATATCCTTGGCTAAATCGTCAGTCTCTGCCATTCCCGCTGACGCGCCGACCCGTTGCCTTTCGATGGCTTTCTTGCGGATGGCATCGATCTGACGTTCCTTCTCCAGTTTCGCTCCTTCGAGCCGGATCATCTTCCGTCTGTTACGACGTTTCTCAATCCATCTGGTTATACCCCAGACCGCCACAGACAGTAATAATATGGCAGAAATAGCCACCCACCAATGCTGCCACCAACGTAGCGGCGGAGCGATGTAGGTGTCTTCTGGTCGATGATCGAGCAGTGCTGCTGGTAAGAACGAGGTCATCTCCTCGATGCCAGCCAGCCATACAGTCCCGTCTGAAGTCTCCGCCATCATGGCCATCAGTGGCTCTAAGGCCGTAAAGCCATTGGTGTGGTCGAAGAAGCGTGTGTCGCTGATAACGTAGTCCTGACTGATTCGGCTTACAAACAATCCGTCGATAACAGCCACGACCAGGTAGCCCTTTGGTGATATATGGAGTGACCTCACCTCATGGCCTGTCAGTTCGGGCAGGCAGAGGTTTTCTATTTGTCCGTCACGAATCATAAACAGGGAGTCTTTCGAGGCAAAGAGGATATTTCCAAGCCCGTCGCGCTCCATTGTAGTGACGATGAGTTTCTGTGAATAGTCCACTTTCTGACCGTCGGCATAGAGCCCGTAGGATGTGCCGGCCCAGAGTCTGCCCTGCGCATCCTCAGCCGCACACCACGGATGGGATATTTCCGTCGAGAGCGTATCCACAAGGCCCGTTTCAGGATTGTAGGCGGCGATGCATTTTCTGTTTCCTACAATCAACCGATTACCCGCCTTACTCACAAATTGATAACGGTCGTGAATCACGGGGACGGATTCTTGATTCACGCGGACCACATTGTTCTTGCCCGCCATATACACGCTGCCGCCGATAGTAACGGCATTGGGCGCATAGAAATTATCAGGTTTGTCTTCCACGAGACGCCCGTCAACAAACAACTTTCCATTCAGCGTTCCCATCACCAAATGGTCTTCGCCATCCACACCCAGGGCCCTCACGATATCATCTCTGTCGGTCAGGCGATGATTGGTAAAGCCGCGGTTGAAGAAACAGTACAGACCTTGGTAAGTGGCTACCCAAAGGCGGCCCCACTTGTCGATAAATACGTCTTTGATCAGGTTAAAGCCCGAGGCCAGTTCCTTTATCTGTTCTCCGTCGTACTCATAGAGGGTATGCGAATCGGCCAGGATCATGGATCTGTCCCCTTGGTTCTGGCGTCTGGCAATAATACCGTAGTCAGGTGACTTAAAGTCGAAGGCGGTCTTCAGGGTAATGTTTTGGTCGCCGACAGTGTAGATGCCATTCTTGGCAAAGGCCAGCAGCTCCTTGCCTGTCCGCAGTAGCGTATAGAAGTCTTTCCTTTCTGAGATTCTCACCGCTCTTTTGGCAAATCCCGCATTCCCGCTGGCGCGCCCATTCCCGCTGGCGCGCCTACCCATAGCCTTTCCCGTAGCCTTTCCCCGCGACACGAGATACAGCCCTTGTTCAGTAGGTACATAGAGTCCCGTGGAGTCCAGATAGAGTTTTCTGTCAGGTGTCATCCTGTCGAGCAATGCTCCTTTCAACACTGGAAGAAATCCCTCTGGCGTTACGTGGCATAAGCGGCGATTCTCCTCCTGTTCATCCTCTAACAGCACATAGTCATCGGGTAGGTTCCCGCTGTTGAAGTTGTTCAGCAACCAGTGCCACTCAGGGTCTATCGGCCGCATTTTCACGTCGTCGAAGCTGGTGAGCCACTGACGTCTGAAGTCGAGCGCTTTTACAGAGCCTCCTGTCTCTACAAACCCCACAATGTTATGCCGCCGTCCTTTCAGAAACGGAGTAAATGTCCGGCCATCGAACCTGACAAAGCCCGACAACGTACCTATATAAATATATCCGTGCGAGTCCTGCCACACCTTCTCGGTCTGCATTTGTGGCAGTCCATCCTGTGTTGTGTAGCGCCGATAGGTCAGACTGCTCTCTATCTGACCCATCATAGGTTGACTTATTAATAAGATAAGGGCTAATGTCAGCCTTCTCATCAGGCGAATGGTTGGATTTAGTGTCATGATCAATTCGCTTCTTTTCGCTGCAAAGGTAATGGAAAACTTCAGAATCTGCAAGAAAAGGGCGGAAAATTTATCAATGAGCTTGAGTTCGTCCTTAATTTCGGCCAGTTGTGGCCATCACCGAGGCGAACTTCGCCGCTTGGCTCGTCCAAGAACGGCCCGCAGAAAGGCATCGTCATCCAGGGCGGCAAGAAAATACGGGTACGCTAATACGCGCGTGTGGTAGTAGGGATTCTCAGGAAACAACTGGCCCTTCTGACCCTTCTGACCCCTAACGTCTAATGGCTTAGATTCCATTGGAGGTCAGAAGGGTCTGGAGGGTCACATAAAAATGCAGTATAACAACTATATGTATTTTATGACCGCCAAATAAGAGCCAAGTATTGCCAAATAAGAGCCAAGTATTGACAGACAGAAGGCTCTTATTGTTAGAAAAGTGCCACTTATTCGGGGTGGGAGCTCCCAGGTTTTTCCCCTTTTATATTTCCTGTTGCACGGAGTTCGTCCTTAATTTCGGCCAGTTCATCAAAAAGTGCTTTCGTGGTATTGATGATTTAGTTTTTTTTCTTAAATTTGCAACACAATTTATTACTAACACATTTTGTCAGATGAGACGGATTATCTTTACACTATTAATTCTGCCCGCTGTTTTGGCCAGTGCGGCACAAGAGAGTTTTGACGTCGACGGTGTGACTTATGTCACGACCAGTTCAACGACGGTGTCTGCTACGGGCGGTGTATCCACCCTCACCTCTCTGGTGATTCCAGAGACGGTAACCAACGGAGGCAAGACTTACACGGTGACCGATATCGGCCGCGGTGCTTTTAAGGACTGCCCACTTACGGAAGTGACATTACCATCGACGCTGCTGACTTTTGGCACTCAACCATTCAACGGCAGCAACGGGCTGGTTATTACCTTGCATGCGGTGCAGGCGCCAATGTCTACCGGCGGGGGATGGATTGCGACGGAAAGTGAAAAATGTACGCTTCGGGTACCGGCCATCGCTTTTGATGAGTATTATTACAAGTGGTATTATTATCAGTGGAGCCCAAATAATTATTTCGGAGGCATCGAATATATTGATTATGAACCGAAAACCATATTTATACATTCAGACTTCTCTTTTACCAGAGTCCCCAATACAACACCCGATCTTCAACTGCTGATTTCGCCCGGAGAAGGAAGGTTAACAGTGGACAAGGCCACATCGTTCGGCAACTTTTCCCAGCATATTGACTACACTTCAAACTCGTTCAGCACGATCATCTCTAATGATAAGGTGACAGCCTCCTCTGTAGAACTAGACGTTACATTAAATGAGGAGGAATGGAATTTTGTGTCTTTCCCATTCGACGTAAGGGTGAGTGACATCGCCACTAACAGCAAAAGCCCCACCTATATCCGGACATACGACGGTAATGCCAGAGCCAATTACCGGATGAACGAGACCTGGGTTGATGTTCCTGCAAATGGAACGCTTCAGGCCTATCAAGGTTACATTATATATAATAGGGCGGATGACCTTGCAGAGAACCAAAACCTCGCAGCAGTCATATCAGCAACGGGGAACATCCGCAACAACATCTTCCTGGCCAGAGAGGTGAGCATCCCCCTGAAGCAGAGCCCCAGCGAATTCGCCCAGGACTGCAACTGGAACCTGATCGGCAATCCCTATCCCTGTTTCTATGACCTCCGCGCACTTGGAATTACCAATCCCATTACGATAAAAGACGCCAGAGGATATACTGCAGTGTCGCCTCTTGATGATTACAGTGTGCTCTGTCCGTTCCAGGCTTTCTTCATTCAGGTGGAGAACGGGGTAAGCAGCCTCGATTTCCCACTGGAAGGCCGTTCACATTCCCAGAATGGGAACAGCTATGCAAGGCAGATACAGTTAAACAGAGCCAAGGCCGCCGGGAACCGCCAGGTGCTGAATATCCTGCTTGAGAGCAGCCAGACCGACTTCACCGACCGTACACGCATCGTCATTAACGAAGACGCCAAGCCTGACTATGAGATCAGTCGCGACGCCGCGAAGTTCTTCGCTTCCGACAATAGCCTGCAACAGATCTACACCATAGCCGACGGTACTACCTACGCCATCAATGAACGTCCGAAGGGTGACGGCGTGGCCAGCATCGGCCTGAAGATAGCCGAAAGCGGTGAATACACGCTGAGAATGGAGACTACATCAGAGCTGCCAGTCACCCTCGTTGACCATGAGACGGGCGTCAGCCAGCCTTTCAATGCCGGCGACACCTATACCTTCTCTGCAGGGCTTGGCACCATCAGCGACCGGTTCGCGCTGTTGATGGGCCATACCACAGGCATCCGCCCAGTGACGAGTGAGATGTCAAGTGAGAAGGATCAGCCGACGTATAATCTCAGCGGCCAGAAGGTGGGCGCTGATTACAAGGGCATTGTGATCCGCAATGGTAAAAAGAATATTAACAAATAAATGACTACGACTATGAAACGATATATATTCTATCTGATAGCTTTAATCTGTTGGCCACTTGCAGTCTTTGGCCAGACGCATCATCTGAAAGTAGAAATTACACCACACGGCAGTCAGTATGGCTCAAGCGTGCTGATACTGAACCCCGATGGGAGCATGGACTTTGTCGGTGAAAACGAAGGGGATATAGCTGCAGGCAAGCTTGTGAGAATCTATCCGATGAGCGGCCTTGAGGGCTATACACTGAAAGAATGGAAGGAAAACGGCACACCTATCAATCTGGAAACACAGACTTCACAGTGGGGCGAGATCTATGCCGATTACACCATGCCAAACAAAGACGTGGTGCTGACCGCTGTCTTTAGCAACGGATCTGACAATCCAGATCCGCCACAGCCGAGTATTCATAATTTCAAGGTCAGCGCCGACCACTATGGTGACGTGGGCAATGACGATGGCTGGGGAGCTATTAGAAATGTACTACGCATAAAGAATGGCCAGCCATATGTATTATCCATCGGTTATACTAATGAATTGTCTACAGGTGACACCCTACATATCTATGCACAATCGGAAAATCAATATTGGACGCTGAAGGAATGGAAGGAGAATGAAGCTGTAAAACAACTGAAGTTCATCTACGATAACGGAACTGAATACGAGGGTTATTATGAGTATGTGATGCCTGACTATGATGTCAACCTTGTCGCATATTTTGAGAAAACTGTTATTACTTACAAGTTCAAGGTTAGCGCCGACCACTATGGCAATGTGGGTAATGACACTGATTGGGGGTCTATTGGAGGAGCCTCCCATATAAGAAATGGCAGGAGTTATGTATTAACCGTCGGTTATGATAACGAATTGTCAGAAGGTGACACCATACATGTCTATGCACAATCGGGAAATCAATATTGGAAGCTGAAAGAATGGAAAGAGAATGAAGTTGTAAAAAAAGTACCGTTCACCTACGATCCCCAACATTATGACGGACATGTCTATGATGGTTATTATGAGTATCTGATGCCTGGCAACGACGTCAACCTTGTGGCATACTTTGAGCCGACACTTGCATCTCCTGATAATCCAGGAGCGAATCAGGTCGTTGGCGGAATACTGGTACTGAATGATTTCACACCAGGCGGATTGTCGAATGCGATACCTTCTGACAATAACTCCTTCACCAGTATTGTCGTAATAGGTGACATGCGTGAGAAGGATCTGAGTGTTGCTCACGGCACAAATGCCACCACCCTTGACTTGACGCGAACCTATGGATATCATACGATTCCCTGGAGTGCGTTCGCCGGTGGCAGTTCGGTCACGATGAAGGTGGAACATATCCTCCTGCCTTCCTGCATCGACAACATTGCCTCGTCTGCTTTTGAAAGATGTACAAGTCTGAAACAACTGACAATCCTAGCAACTACACCTCCAAAACTCGCATACAATACATTGAATTCAGGCGTGACCGTGAAGGTGCCGGAGACATCATTAGCATTATATAAGGCCGCAGAGGAGTGGAAGAACCTGAAGATAGAAGCCATCACTGAGGAAGTGAGCAACCTGACGCTTATGCTGCCTAACAACTATACAGACGGACGGTATAAGAACATGTCAATAGAACTTGTGAATGCAACCACAGGCGAGACATCGAAGTTAATCGTCACCGACAATCAGAGCTACACGTTCCGTACATTGGTTTCCAACACCCGTTATACGGCCTATCTGAAGTCATCAGGTGGAAATATTATCTCTTCGATAGCAAACATCTTCATTGACAATGGTGACAAAACCCTTACTTTTGCCAATGTTAAAATGCTTCAGGATGTCACGCTGACCGTGATGGCACTTGACAGCGGAAAAGACGTGACTTCCGACGTTGAGGTCACTTGGATGGACGCATCGGGCAGATACCTCTGTAAAGGCAACATGATTAGTAATATCATGCAAGGCACTGTCTTGAAATATAGCGTAAAGTTGTCTGATGAGTTGGCCAAATACTATGACATTCCCAGTGTGGGAAAATATACGGTGAATGCCTACGACAATGTGGCTCGATGCAGCTTACAGCCCATCGAAAAAGGTTGGGCCAAAGGAACTGTAGTAAGCAAAGATGGACTCCGTTTGGAGAATGCTTTGGTGAAGATACTACAAACTGTCAACGGGAAATACACGTCGATCACTGAAACAACGACTGATTCGTGGGGAGAATACAGCACATTGGTACTCAATGTGCCGTCGACTATTACGGTGGGAGCCAATGGCTATATTGTGAAAAGCATTAGCAGGGATGATTTCACTAATTACTCACAAACAGATTTCTTCAAGCTGGAAGCTGCCGGCCCCCCGTCGCTCACCCTCAGTTATTCTTTCACCTACGCTGATAACGCGGACGATGGCGGCACGTCAGCCGGAAACGCTGTGTTCAGCGACATGGCCAATGTAGATTTCAGTGTCTATAATTCAACCAAGAAAAAGGAGGTGACAGAGTTTGTCAATAGCTACCCGCAACTGCTGTTCTATGATGAGATTAACTCAGGCGACAAACTTGAAATCACCGCCACAAGCCGCACCAAGTTGTTTGCACCCATGACCGTCGGCCTGACGGTGGGCAGTGATGGGCAACTGGATATAGTCTTCCCATTGAAACGGCTTGGTGGCATTGATGCCTCGTTTGCCTCCACCACTAATCCTTCTGTAGTCGGCATCTTGTACGACAGCAAGCAGCAATTCGTTCAAATGAAGAGGTACGAGGAAGCCCTGCTGAGTTTCCGAGAACTGGCGGATGGAGCCTATACGCTCATCACGATGAAGGAGGATGACCGCTACAACAAGATACAAAGCCTCAGCCAATACGGCGAATTAGGTCTGACGGAAGGCGATGACTATGTGAAGAATGACGTGAATGTGGTCAGCGGCACCATCACAACCGTTGAGAACGAGGTGATTCCTGCTTCCGAGTTGGGAGGTGACAGTTACACGAACACCGATGCCACTTATTTTGCCGTCAGCGAAACCACGTCATCCATTGGTCATTATGTGACAGTCAGGTCAAGGGTTGAATTCAAAGACCAGTATGCAGATGGCGTGACCAGTCCCAAACTCGTTGTCGACATCCCCGATGGCTGCGACTTTGTGGAAAAATCCGTCATCATGGGCACAAAGACTATACCTTATACCTACGAAGGGCGCAGGTTGTCGGTACCCCTCGATGCAGGCTATGATCTGGTGAAGTTCTGTCTCCTTCCCAAGACGGAAGGCAACTACCGACTTGGCGGCAATGCCCAGTTCAGTTATAGTGGCGAGGTGATGACCGAGCCGGTGGGCACAGCCGTCTTCAACATTAAAGCCAATGAGAACCTGTCGTTTACGATTCCCTCAACAATCATCGACAGCACATTCTATGCCAGCGGCATCGCTTCTGTGGCTGCTGTCGTGAAGGTATATGTAGACGGGCAACTCAACGCTCAGACCATAGCCAATGCAAATGGCAACTGGAGCACGAAATGCCAACTCAACAATCCGGCTAACCTGTCATTACATCAGGTGCAGGCTATCATTGAGACATCTTCGGGCGAATCAGCCTCTTCGGAAGTCAAGACCATCGTGTATGATCAGCAGGCCATTGTCGTAGAAAATGTCACCATGAAACATTACAATCCGGAGTGGCACAAGACATTCGAAGTGGTGTTCGGATTCAACGATGATCCTTCACAGAGTCCTTCTTATACCGTTTACTATCCCAAGCCGGATTTCACGTTCTCAGTGAAGCTGAATACTGTAGATGAAAACAGAATCAGCAATATGGTGCTCAGTACCATTACCATGCGAGGTGACACCATTGCGCTTTATCCTGTATTCGATCCTACAACCGGAACCTGGGTGGCCTCACATACATACGAGCCTATTAGTTATAATGTCGACCCACCAGTCAATGTATGCCTGGATTTCGATGACGTCTCTCCTAAAACTACTATTGCCATTGACCGTGAGATGCTGAATCAGGCGGCCAAATTCTTCTCAGAGTACCAGGAGTCTGTCCGCAAGGGTATGGAAGAGGTGTTGACCATCAGCGATGACTATAAGGCTCTGCTGGAGCGCGGTAATGCCACACAGGAAGAACTGGATGCCATCAGAAAGCGCCTTGAAGATTGTCTCGGTGTGGACTTCTCTGTCCTTGAAGACACTCAGAAGACCAACGAACAGCTGCTGGCATCAGTTGACTCTCTCTTAGGAGATAGTTGGCAGCAGGATCTTGAGACCATGATGAATTCCTACCAGGAACTAAAGGACCTGAGCATTTATGGCTATTCAGGCAATGGTATCACCGTCAACCACACGACAGGCCTGACGGAGGTATCGTTGCTGGAACAGGGCTACGAGAAGATTCTGGCCTCCGACGGCACGTATGTCTATCTGCTGACGACCAAAGACGAGTATGCTTTCGTCGACTTTGTTACCGACCAATACATCCATGTCGACCTGAACGCTGTCAATCCAAATGTCGCAAGCCAGTTGAGGACGATGATGGCCAAGAGAAGAGACGCAGGCGGACTGGACGATCCAGTATTCTGGTATTACCAGTTGGCCATTGTCAATGACCTTAGCGATGCATACGACAAACTATGTTCGGTTTTTGAAACGGTGGGAGTTGCGGTAACAAAGATGAAAATTGCCAATCTGAGAGCTCTTGCTGATTTCAACAAGATGGATGCATTAAGCCAAATTGCTAACTTTGAAAAAGGAGCGTTCCTCACTTTAAAGGCGCAAGTCATGAAGAACGTCGATAACTTTTTCAAGTTTATATTGAGGCCATTCATCAAAGGCACAGCGAGGGTGGATGTGGCACTTGAGAAGGCCCCGTTCTGGGGGCAGTTGGCTGCTGGGCTGTTCAAGACCGGTATGTCGCTTCTGGCCATGGTTAACGACGAGATCAATGCCTTCAACCAGATGGGTGAGGTGGTGAAACTGTGGAATGATATTCCCAGACCCTGTGAAGATGATCAGGCAGCGGCATCAGTTTTGGAAGATAGGGTAAAGAATATGGCAGCTGTATTCGGAACATATCATGCTGGAACCATTGCTGTTGATATAGGAGCCTGCGTCAGTTCGGCAGCCTCTCTGCCAATCTTCGAAACGCCTGAACCCGTCACTAAAGGAGTGATGGTCTTCTTCGACTTCTGTGCTCTCTTCAATTCCCTGATTGTCAACCCTCAGATGAGCAAGAAATTCGAGTACGACTTCAATTCCTGTAAACTGGAATTGTCGTTACTCGAATGCAACAAGGATAAGAAGAAAAAAGACAAGAAGAAAAAAGACACGATTAAGAAAAACAAGTCGAACAGTCCGGATGCCAAAGTTCTGATCGACCCGTCTGGCTATGTCTATGAGGGTGTAGCCTCCAACCGCCTCGAGGGTGTGATGACCACCATCTTCTACCGTCAGGAGGTGGAGGATGTCTATGGCGACAAGCACGATGAAACCGTGCTTTGGGATGCAGAGAACTACGACCAGCAGAATCCGCTCTACACCGACAAGGACGGACACTATGAGTGGTTTGTGCCTGAAGGTTTGTGGCAGGTGAAGTACGAGAAGGACGGCTATCAGACGGCTTACTCAGAGTGGCTGCCCGTTCCTCCTCCACAGCTCGACGTCAACCAGGCCATGATCCAGACGGCCCAGCCGGAGGTGACGATGGCTCATTGCTATCCCACAGGCATAGAAGTGGAATTCAGCAAGTACATGAAGCCCTCGACGCTCAATAGCGACAACATCTTCCTGACGCATGCCGGAAAGCGGGTCAGCGGAAAGGTGATCATGTTGAACGAGGAGAAGGACTTGCAGGGCAATCTGCTGGCTTCGAAGGCAAAGTTCGTGCTCGACGCAACGATTCCTGTCGGCGACAAGGTGCAGTTTACCGTCAGCCGTCAGGTGAAGAGTTATGCCGACATGATGATGCCAAGCGACTTCTCTCAGGAGTTTACCATCGAGTATGAAATCAATGATATTGAAGCCGACTCCATCGTCAGAGTCACTTATGGAACAGATAGAAAAGTGGTCATCACGGCGACCCCGGCCGCTGCCGCTGCCGGCAAGACGCTGCAGGTGGTTTCGGGTACGGCCATGATTGCTACGACTGACCAGACAGAATATGTGCTGGACGAGAACGGACAGGCAGAAATAACCGTCAAGGGACTGGTGCCTGGCTCGACGGCCCTCCTCTTCAGCATCAAGGAATACAGTGCCAGCGGGATGACGCTCGTCGAAGTGCTTGATCCGAACCAGTATTACGTGGCTGAGCCGAAGGCGTCGGTAGCTAGCGGCTCTGAGGTGACGAAAGGACAGCAGATTACGCTCACCTGCGAGACACCGGGAGCGTTGATCTATTATACCCTGGACGGCAGTTGCCCGTGCAATGACACACCTGCGAGACAGGTCTACAGTGGCCCCATCACCATCACCGACAACGTGACGGAGATCAATGCCATCGCAGCAGCGAAGGACTTGGGTGAAAGCGATATCGCCACCTTCAGATATCATCTCCACGGCTATACGGGTATTGACGATCTAGGCTCGACGGTGAGCATCTGGCCGTTAGTGACTCATAGTGATGTGAATGTTGACCTTGGCGGTCAGAGAGCAATAAGTGTTTCGGTAGTTAACGTTAAGGGAGTACGTGTGTTTAACGCAACAAATGTGAACGACCGAATCACTATTGATTTCACTTTGCTGCCATCAGGCCTTTACATCATAGCAGTCCAAATGAATAATGGAACGATAGTAAGAAAAATCGTTAAGAAGTGATGGGATTAGGCCATCAGTGTCGTTCATGATATTTTGAAGTGCATTGTTTGAGTAAACCGCCACCCGTTTCGAATGATGAAAAGGATGGCGGTTTTATCTTCAGTTTTCCTAAAAAACATTTGGGGTTTTAAGAATAAGTTGTTATCTTTGCAACATGAAACTGAAACCAATTTTACTAACCGCTTGTCTGTCCTTCCTTTCTATAGCGTTATCCGCCCAGGTTTGGCAGTATGTTGACCCCCGTATTGGCTGCGAGGGGGTAGGGCGTACGTTTCCTGGTCCGTCGATGCCATTCGGTATGTGCAAGCCCGGTCCCGATTGTACGGTGAAGCCGAATGCAGGCTGGGCACCGATGCCGGAGGTGGTGACAGGCTTTTCGCAGACGCATGTCAGTGGAACTGGTGGAGGTCAGAAATATGGCAATATACTGATTCAGCCCTTTTTTAGTGGAGAGAGGAATGATTATTCACAGCAACGCGCCAGCGAGGACTTCGCGCTGGGCTATTATGCCACGACTTTTGAAAATGGGATAAAAACGGAGATTACCACCTCAGAGCGCTGTGCTTTCTATCGGATTCATTATCCTCAAAAGGGCTCGCTCTTGATTGACGCCACTCACTATTTAGGCAAGAATCCAATACCAGACCAGCGTGAACAGCAGCAGTTTGTAGGCGCTGAGGTCGAAGTGGTGAATGACCACGAGGTGAGAGGCTATTCGCGTGTTCGTGGTGGTTGGAACAACGGCGATGCCTATACTGTGTATTTCTGTCTGATGGTGGATAAGGCTTTTAAGCAAAATAGCAAGGATATCATCGAATTCAGCGACACCTTATTAAATATAAAGGTGGGAATCTCGTATGTCAGTACTCAGCAGGCGAAACGCAATATCCCAGCGTGTGACTTCGATACCCAATTAATAAAGGTTCGCGAGCGTTGGGAACAGTTGCTGAGTCGTGTGCAGATCAAAGGCAGCGATAGGGACAAGCGGATGTTTTATACAGCCCTTTACCATACAATGCTGATGCCTGTGGATAAGAACGGCGAGAACCCCAAATGGCTGGAGACGCCTTATTACGATGACTACTATGCCATCTGGGATACCTATCGCTCTTCGTCGCCCCTCATCACGCTGATTGATCCCAAACGAGAGGTGGACATCATTAATTCTCTGCTGAATATCTACAAACGGGAGGGCTATATGCCTGATGCCCGGAGTGGCGATTGTAATGGTAGGACGCAAGGTGGTTCCAATGCAGAAGTGATGATTGCTGATGCCTTTGTGAAAGGATTGGAAGGCATCGATTATGACTATGCGCTTGAGGCGATGCTGAAGGATGCTGAGGTGGACCCAGGAGCAGATCACGAGAAACATGGAAGAGGGGGCCTGAAAGAATATACAGAACTGGGCTATATCCCCTACGGCATCGATCGTGCTGGCACGAGAGCCATCGAATATGCCTATGATGACTATTGCATCGCCGAGGTGGCAAAGGGCTTGGGGCGGATGGACATCTACGATCGCTATCTCCAACAGTCGGCCAACTGGAAGAACCTCTGGCGTTCCGACTATGAATGGGATGATGTAAAGGGCTATATCATGCCTCGCGATGCCGAGGGCCGTTGGCTCGACTCTGTGCCTTGGGGCAAGTCGAAGATGTTCCATCCTCAGATTCCCTATACACCGGTTACAAAGGTGGCACCTTGGTATCTGCCTTGGTGGAGCACATTCTTCTATGAGGCTCTTTCGGCTGAGTATTCGCTGAGTATCCCCCACGATGTGCCTGGATTGATTGAGGCTTGCGGAGGTGCAGAGACCTTCCGTCGACGACTCGACCTGTTTTTTGAGCGCAAACGCTATAATGTGGGCAATGAACCTTCGTTCCTCACACCTTGTCTGTATCATTGGATTGGTCGTCCAGATTTGACTTCCGATCGTGTGCGCCAGATTATCAGCGATAATTATACAGACCTGCCTGATGGCCTGCCTGGCAATGACGATAGCGGAGCGATGTCATCGTGGTTGGCCTTCCACATGTTAGGTCTCTATCCCAATGCAGGCCAGAGCTATTATCTGCTTCATGCGCCTTTGGTTCCTGAGTGGACCCTTCAGCTCTCGAACGGCCAGACCCTTCATGGTATTCTGAAAGGGAAAGGCACGCACTTTGAAAAGGTAACGCTCAATGGTGAGGTTTTAGTCGATGCCCGTCTGGAACATGCCGATTTGATGGCAGGCGGAGAACTGGTTTTTTATGTCTCAACGAAGCGCCCTAAGGAAGCGGATTTTTGTTCCCCAGGCAGGAAACAAAATATTTCCAGGCAGGGAACAATTGTTTCCCAAGCAGGGAACAAAAAGGCATCAATAGCCTTCACGTTGAATCGCCAGCATCGCACGTGGCCTTTAACCTATGGCTGGCAAGGCGATACCTTATTACTAACTTGTAAGGAGGCTACGTATAAGATTCCCCGTTCCGTCGTTGAGAATGGCAGGAACTTCTGTTGGGATATCCCAGCCGATGGTGCTGTCTACGCGGCAAAGGGCACTTTCGCCTTTATTTCCCGCCAGACTTTCAGCGATCTGAATAAAAAGGGATACTTCGTCTATGATGGTATCACTTGGCGGAAAGTCGATGAGTCGGATGTTACCGTCCACGTTCAGGCAGATATCGACCGTACGGAAATGTGGATTAAACAAGATGACGATTTGCCTTTTGTGCTGGAGATGAGGAATAATCCCTTGGGGATTGACTGGGTGGTGGACGAAAGCCTCCGGTTTTGAAAGTTTTCACCTTTAAAATTTGGAAGTTTGAGCAAAAAGTGGTATATTTGCATTCGCGTGAGAAAAGACCTAATATTCGAGAGATGAAACGATTACTGTCAATCTTTGGCCTTCTGATAGTGTGCTCTATGCTTTATGCTGGTCCGAAGGTGAGTGAGGATGCCGCTAAGGCGGCCCTTGCAAGGATTGATGTGCAGATTTCCCAACAAGAATTGCAGGGTGATGTCGAACGGGAGGGTAACGCCCGTTGGCAGAAAATGCTCATCCTGAAGAATTACTCCATGACGAAGCAACAGGCTGAAGAGGCCGAGTACCAGATGGAGTGGTTCCGTAAAAATAACCAATGGGACAACTATTATCGCACATGGCAACTCAAGGCCAATGCCCTGAGTGCACTGGGAAAGTTGCAACAGTCTTTGCAAGAGACACAGCGGATGCTTGACGATGCCAAAAGTCGCAATAACGATTTCGGTCGTGCGATGGCTTACAAACAGATAGGCGTCATCTATCTGAATATGAAACAGACGGAACCTGCTATCGAAGCTCTACAGCACTATGCTGAGCTGATGAAGGACGAGGAAGATGATTTCAGTTCGATAAGTAACATTTATTATCGTATGGCCAAGGCTTACGACTATGACAAAGCCTATGACCGCGAATTGACGCTGACAAACGAATGGCTCGAGTTCCTTCATGACAAAGTGGGTAAGGTTGAGAAGGCTGAGGTGCGTGAATGTTACAATTCCTGTTATCTGGCTCGGACAGCAGCCTTTATCGGGCTCGAAAGACTAGAGGATGCCAAGCATGCCCTCGACACAGCAGAACACCATGCTCACCTGATTAAAACGACATTGAGTCTGCACCATTGCTACAAGATGCAGGCCCGCTATTATCTGGCCAAAGGCGATGCGGTTATGGCCTTGCATTATACCGATAGCGTCAGACAGACAACCAAAGAGCGAGATGATCACATCGAGGAAGTGCGCGCGCAGGCATTAATGATGTTGGGACAGGGGGAAGAGGCAGCACAGATCTATCAGCGGTTGTATCATGAGAAGGACTCCGTTTTTGGTCGTGATGCCCGTCTGCATCTTGATGAACTGAATGCGTTATTCCAGATAGATGAACTTAAGACAGAACAGCAGCGAACAAAGTTCTTATATACCCTTCTGACTGCATCGTCTATCGTACTTGCACTTTTGCTGTTGCTATTCTATGGTTGGCGTAGTGCCATCAGACAGAAGAAGGTGAATGAGAAGTTGCGCATTGCCAATGAACAGGCCAAGGTGTCGTCGAAGATGAAAAGTGAATTTATTCGCAATATCACTCACGAGATACGAACACCGCTGAATATCGTCTCTGGTTTTACACAGATATTGACCAAACCGGATTTAGACCTGCAAGATGAAGAACTGAGCGATTTGAAGGAACGGGTTATAGAGAATACGGATCGTATCACCAACCTGGTAGACCGTATGCTCATCTTGAGCGATGCCAGCAGTGAGGCGCTTATTGAGCGTCATGATCAGACGAATGTGGTAGACATTGTGTCACAAGCCATCGATCATTCCAAGATAGCACTTCATACCTGTCCGGGTCACAGCACCTTCGGCCGCGTGCAGCCACAGCAGCCCAATAGTATCGATTCGACTGTCGTCTTCGAAGTGGATCAAATCCAGATGATACATCTGCGTACCAATAAGCTATATGCCATCCGTGCTCTCTCACAACTGTTGGAAAATGCAGTGAAGTTTACGCGTGATGGAAGCATCACCTTAAGTATGGCGTATACGGACACCAAGGTCTGCTTTACTGTCGAAGATACAGGTATCGGCATTCCTGCAGACCAGACTGAGCATATTTTCGAAGAATTTGTACAGTTGGATACATTTGCTGATGGCACAGGAATTGGTCTGACCGTTGCACGTTCCATCGCCCAAAGAATGGGGGGCAATCTGTGGTTGGATACGAGTTACACAAAGGGTTCACGCTTTGTTCTTGAATTACTTAGGACATAGAAAAGGTAAATAGATATGAAAAGAAGATGTACGCAAGAGATGATGAGATGGAAAGTGGTTTTACTTTTTTGCCTTTTTATCTTTTTACCGTTATCTGCTCAATATGAGAAGTTGGGCGGTGTGTATTACGCATACCCAATGACAGAGACAGCATTGGCAACAGCTCCTGAGGGCTATGAGCCATTTTATATCTCGCACTATGGCAGGCACGGCTCTCGCTGGTTGCCTAATGATAAACGATATACATGGGTCAATGGGCAATTTGAGGATAAGAACCGCTTGACGAAGTTAGGCAAGAGCGTGCGCAAACGTTTGGAGAAGATTTGGAAGAATGCGAAAGGCAATGGTGGATTGCTGACGCCACTTGGAGGTCGACAGCATCGTCAGATTGCTGGAAGGATGTATCAGAACTTCCCTCAGCTCTTTACGGCTGAGGCTCATCTGACGGCTCATTCGAGTACCGTCAATCGATGCAAGTCTAGTATGGAAAACTTTGTGGCAGAACTGAAAACTCAGAATCCATCGCTACAAATTAATCCCATTACCCGCGCGGAAGATATGGCTTGGATAGCCTATACTTCGCAGGAGCAGAGAGATTTTGAACATTCACTGAGATGGCCGTTGACAATCTCAACAGACAGATTTATCAATTCATTATTCACTGATGCCAGCCATTTGTCGAAGCCTGATAGGGAGAAGTTGCTTTCTGAGTTGCATACCATCGCTTCGGATATGCAGGATGTAGAGCTCAATGTATCACTCTACGACATTTTCACAGATGAAGAACAAATGGCAGTCTACGAACTGAACAACAGACGGATGACCCTCCAGAATGGCGATGAAATCGAGAATAATGGTATTGCCGCTCGTTGTGCCATTTCTCTTTGGAATCGTATTGAGGCCGATGCCGATGCTACTATCACTAGAGAAGGTGTGGGTGCTGATCTACGCTTCGGACATGATACGAATCTATATCGCCTGTTGACACTCATGGGTGTTGATACGAAGGATATGCCGATGGATGTTCTTCTACCAATGGCAGCGAATTTGCAGATGATATTCTATAGAAATGCACAGGGTAAGGTTCTTGTGCAATTTCTGCACAATGAGCAGCCTGCCCACATGAAGGATCTCGGTTGTCTGGTAGAGGGCTTCTACGATTGGGAGCTTGTGAAGCAGCATGTAGCAGACCGTATGCACTATTATGAACATCTGCGTCAGCTTTGTGCCTTGAATACGATGGTGGGAACAGCTCCAGCCAATACCAAGACGGCAGGTCTCTTCGGCAAAGGCTCAGAGGAACACGGTCAGACATTGCCAGCCGTACTGGCTCCAAATGGACAGAACTTCTGGACGCCTCAGACCCGTGATACAGAGAAGAAGTGTCTGGCACCTTATTATTACACAGACTCGTTGTTTCAGGGTATCCGCAATAGTCATTGGATTGTTGGTGGATGCACACAGGATTATGGATCGTTTACGCTGGCAGCTCTTACTGGACAGTTGCGTCTGAGACCTGAGGAACGAGCGACGCTTTTCACTCACGCTGATGAAATCTCTCATCCCCACTATTATGCTGTTCGTTTGCCTCACGAACATCTGAAAATAGAACTGACGGGCAGCAGTCATACAGCTATTTTCCGCATCACACCAGAGCAGGATGGACCTGTTCATATCGTACTTAATCATAATAGTGATGAAAG